>Ga0265298_10001166_pt1 | contig 38782 bp, 33 predicted proteins | sample AusTroGonzalo_MG_3_FD_193486 | JGI IMG/M metagenome (GOLD analysis project Ga0265298, IMG submission 193486) | Bovine rumen microbial communities from tropical cattle in Woodstock, Queensland, Australia - Gonzalo_01 | ecosystem: Host-associated > Mammals > Digestive system > Stomach > Rumen ...
TGAGACAGGTGTTGAGGCTCACTCGCCAGATCCATGTCTTCACGTCGCATTTCCCCTGAAAGCCGTCGAAGCCGCGCCACAGGTTGATGAGCGTTTCCTGAAAGAGGTCGTTTACCTCGTCCTGCTCTTTCGAGAAGAGGTAGCACACAGTGAAGATTGTGGCTTTGTTGGCCTTCACGATGCGGTTAAATTCATTTTCTTTCTCAGTCATTAATCAGAATCTTTTGCACATTAGACGCAAAAGTGTGGAAAAAGCTACAGTTTATTTTTGCAAAAATATGAAATAAAATCAAATTATTGATAATTTTTGTAACTTTGCAGCCAATAATTAACCTATTGTTTAAATTCTATGAAAAAGAAAACGAAGAGAGTTTTTCTCGTGATTTTGGCTGTAATAGTGGCATTGTGCGCCGCGTTTTTCTATTTTTTCCCTGTGGGTTTGTATATTCATACGTTGAAGGTATCAACAGATGAAGTTGTTGTGGCTGATGTCCAGTTTGATGACACCATACATTTCAAAAATAACGGACAGCATATTATTTTCAAAGTCGAGTTGAATGGCGAGCCTGATTCGTTGATTTACGATACGGGTGACAATTCACTTTTGACGCTGATGTATACGCCGAGCACACGCCCCGAAGGAATGAAGTTTTATCGTGTTCGGGTGACAGGTGTCGACAAAAAATCAAGTATCAAAATCACGACACTGTATACAAAAGTCGGGACGGAGAAGATTTATAACACAGGACTTGGACAGGCTGTCTTGTTTCCGGAACAGCCTCTTTGTGAAAAATATACAATCACCGACCACCATTTATTAGGTTTTGAAAGCCTTCACATAGGTCATGAAATTTTAGATTTCACTAATAGTGAGATAAGGTTTGTCAATTATTCGGATACGATTGACACCACAGGTTATGTTCCCGTAAAATGCACGTATGAACGGAATGTGCTGTGGGTTTATCCTCAAATCGACGGTGTGGAATACAAATGCATCTTCGACACTGGAAACGGACGCGCCGGCTTTGTTTTGAAAGATGAGCAAAGGGTTGAAAACCCTCAAGCGGACGATTATCTCTATGAAGGGTCGTACGGAAGCGGTATTGGCGGTCAGACTGATAAGCAACGGTTTGTAAATGCCCCTAAAGAAAAATTCAATATCGCTGACACCGACAAAGAGGCCGAGATTATCTACGTGAAAAACCTTGCGGACAACAACATGGGTCTCAAGGCCATCTCGCAGTTCGACTGGATAATATCAGTATCGTCCGGAGGACCAAGATTATATGCCAAGCCTAATATCAACAATGAGGTCAAGCCATATCACCCTGTCCGCTACAAACTCATTGCCGACAAAGGCAAATTGAAGATTTTGACACGTCTCATCGACGGCAATGAAGTCTTCAAAGTCGGCGACAGGATAGTCTCAGTAAACGGCGAAAAAATCACCAAGGAAAATATCTGTTATTACCACGATCTGCTGACAAACAGCGACGACTGGTCGGGTTTTGACATCAAAGTGAAGTGATGCGGTCAAACGCCTCCTGCGGATCATCCACATCTAGGCAGAGCGTTTCCATGGGGCAGAGGCCGTCACCAGTGCGGTTAACGATGCGGTCGACTTTTTTATCGTAAAAACAAGGGATATTGTGTTTTTCAAAAACTTTGATTGCCGGTTCTGATATTATCAAAGTGTGGACTTCTTTTATTTCGCCTAAAACCATCAAGAGGGCGGCGGCTTTCCCAATGACTTTGTCAGCAACGGAGGCATCTTTCAGAAAGCCTTTTTTCTCGGTCAAAAGATGAAGAAGAGGTTTAACACCCCGCTCCTGCGAAGTGAAAACCTCTCCGTTTGATACCACCGCAATAGTGCTCGCAGTGGAAAGCAGTATCGATTTCGCTTTTTCTAAAGACATATTTTTGCCTTGTCATTTCGACTGAAGCGCAATGAAATGGAGAAATCCTCTTTTTCAAATGATTCTTGAATAAAAGGATTTCTCGACTACACTCCGTTTCGCTCGAAATGACATATTATTTTATGCACTTAATAAACAAATATCCACCAATCCATTGGATGAGCATTCCTGGAATCCCGAGGCGGAAATCGTTGAATCCTGCTACGAATGAGCCTTCGACGAGCCACTCCACGAGGCAGCCGAACAGCTGGTATGCCAAAACCACCAAGAGGATGGTCCAAAGCGACACTTTGTTGGTCTTTTCAGCAACCCAGGCAGCCGAGACAGCGAGGAACACCGACTTGATGAGGATGCTCGGAACCACTGCCGCTGGAGGCATTCCGAAAAGCAGACTATTGATGATTGGCGACAAAACAGCCGTCATCAAACCGACCTTCATGCCGTATTTGTAAGCTGCCACGAGCGTGAAGAAATAAATAGGCAGGAAGATGTGACCGCCGTTGGGAATCAGGTGGCAGAGCTGTGGCAAAACGATGTTTCCGGCCACAAACAATGTGGCGAAGAGATACGTCTTAACTTGATCAAAATCAAGGTTATAGAGCTTTACTGTTGATGTTGTTGAATTCATTTTATAGTTATTTTTATTGTTTGAGATTTCTCCATTCCGCTTCGCTCCAGTCGAAATGACGGCTAGCGCTGGAGCCATTCTTTAATCTTATCCATTTTCATGTAATCGATGTTATCGACAATCCACTCGCGCATGGCCTTGCCTGGCTCGGTCTGCTGCGGATAGCTGATATAGTCGAGTTCGACGTTGAGCGCCTTCGCCACCTTGTAGCCCATCACCGACCAGAGCACGCCGATGTCGCCGATGACAGGGATCGACTTCTCAAGACGTGAGAATGCCGACATCTCCATGCGGAACGGAATTTTCGACATCTTGGTCTTCGGCAAGCCCTTGTCGATAGCTGCCTGCACATCGCCTGATTTCTTGTCGAGATCCCAGGCTTTCTTGAGGTTTTCGTCGAGGTCGAAACGAATCAAAGTCTTGTCTTTGAGGCTGTAGGTAGGATAGCCATTCCAGCTTGCCCAGATGCCGTGACCGGTGTAGGTCTCAAACGGACCGTCGTGGATCTCCTGTGTCAACGCCACTGCCGACTCGATGATGACATCGGCTGAGCCTAACATCTTTGAGATGCGGAAGGTACGGTCGCTTACCGGGATACTGTCGGCTATGCTGATGCCGACCTGGCCGCCACCGATAAGCTGCGGCACACTCACGAGGACTGGAACGCCTTTTCTGGCACCTGCACCGAGCATGGTACGCTCATCGCAGCCCCAGCCCACGACCTCTTCGAAAGGCACGTGTTTGGTGTGAGCAATCTCCATGATGCTCGCGGCAAATGTCTCGTTGCGTAAGCCCATCGGGTAAGCCATATTGGCAGCCGCCTTGATGATGACGGTGCCTTCTTTCTCGTTGCAACGCTGCACCAGAGCGTCGTCGATGATCATCTCTTTCTTGAGGTCAGCCCACTGAGCGTCGGTGAGTTCGGTGAGCTCGAAGATGTCGCCACGAGGCATCTTGTCGAAGTCGAGGAACTCCTCGCCGACATCGTGGATGTTGATGCGTTTCACCTTGTCGAGAACGCCGCCCATCTCGTGTGAGACGACAGCCGAACTCGTTGTCACTCCGTCGATTAAGCCTTTGGTGATGAACTCGGCAATCAACGTGGTCACGCCTTCGTGGATGTTAGGACCGGAGCCTGTCACGACTACGATATTACCGCCTCTGCGCTTTGCCTCGACCACTTTTTCAATAGCAATGTCGAGGTAATGCTTTGTCTCTTCTGGCAACGCCTCATAGAGACTTTCTATAAATTCGCCGTCTATTTTCATATTAATTCGTTTTTGACCAAGTATCCTTCAGACCAACGGTGCGATTAAACACCAGATGTTCTGGAGTGCTGTCTTTATCTACTGTGAAGTATCCTATTCTCTGGAACTGGAAATGGTCGAGCGGTTTCGCGTCGGCGAGGTACTTCTCGACATAGCATTCCGTTCTGATTTCCAATGAGTCAGGATTCATCATCTTTTTCATCGCCTCGATAGGGGTGTTGCCTTCGTCCTGCAATCTTGCCAGCTCATCGCGAGGGTTCTCCACGTTCCACAAGCGGTCGTAAAGTCTGACCTCCGCCTTGATGCAGTGTGCCTGGCTGACCCAGTGGATTGTGCCTTTCACCTTACGGTTTGCCTCAGACATGCCGCTGCGTGTCATCGGGTCGTATTCGGCATAAACTTCAACAACTTCGCCGTTATCGTCTTTCTTGCAGCCTGTACATTTCACGATGTAGGCGTTTTTGAGACGTACTTCCTTGCCTGGAGTGAGGCGGAAATACTTGTTCGGTGGGCATTCCATGAAGTCTTCCTTTTCAATCCACAGCTCGCGGCTGAACTCAATCTTATGGCTGCCTGCGTTTTCATCTTCTGGGTTGTTGATAGCTTCAAGCTCCTCTGTCTGACCTTCAGGATAGTTGGTAATCACCAGTTTCACTGGGTTGATGACGGCTGCCACACGGGTAGCGCGGGCGTTCAGGTCTTCACGAATCGAGCTCTCAAGCAATGCGAAGTCGTTAAGAGCATCGTAGGTGGTGTATCCGATCTTATCGATAAACTTATGAATCGACTCTGGGGTGTAGCCACGGCGACGGAAGCCGCAAATCGTAGGCATACGTGGGTCGTCCCAGCCGTTGACGATGCCTTCTTTCACCAAAATCAGCAGGTTACGCTTGCTCATCAGGGTGTAGTTGAGGTTGAGTTTGTTGAACTCGGTCTGACGCGGACGGTTGTCGTCCATGTTGTCGCCCTCGCCGCGGATCTCCTTGAGCCAGTCGACAAACAGGTCGTACAACGGACGGTGCACCACAAACTCAAGTGTGCAGAGCGAGTGGGTGACACCCTCGAAGTAGTCGCTCTGTCCATGTGCGAAGTCGTACATCGGGTAGGCGTACCATTTGTTGCCAGTGCGATGATGCGGAGTCTTCACCACGCGGTAGATGATAGGGTCGCGGAAGTGCATGTTAGGGTTGGCCATGTCGATCTTTGCGCGAAGCACCATCTTGCCTTCCTCGATCTCGCCGGCGTTCATCTTGTTGAAAAGTTCGAGCGACTCCTCGACAGGACGGTTACGGTACGGACTCTCGATGCCAGGTTGCGTAGGAGTGCCTTTCTGAGCTGCGATCTCCTCCGACGACTGCTCATCAATATATGCCTTGCCGCGTTTTATCAGTTCGATAGCAAAATCCCAAAGCTGCTGGAAGTAATCGGAGGCATAATATTCGTTACCCCATTGATAACCAAGCCATTGGATGTCTTCCTTGATGGCATCGACATATTCCATGTTCTCCTTGGTGGGGTTGGTGTCGTCGAAACGCAGGTTGCACACGCCGCCATAGTTCTTGGCGATGCCGAAATCCAGGCAGATGGCCTTGGCGTGACCGATATGCAGGTAGCCGTTAGGCTCCGGAGGGAAACGCGTTTGGATTCGCTTGCCGTTCTTGCCGTTTCGTAAATCTTCCTCAACTTTCGCCTCAATGAAATTCAGCGATTTCTTTTCTTCTTTTTCAGCTTCTTCGGAAATCATAATTCAAATATTTTATTCTCGTCATTTCGACCGACCGTAGGGAGTGGAGAAACCGCCGCTCAATTGATTCTGAAATATTCAAATGCCGGTAATTTATTCACCTGAGGTGAATGCTTTCGCAAAACTCAGGTCTCGACTACACTTCGTTCCGCTCGAAATGACAAAAGTGAACGTTTTTAAACCGCAAAAATAAAAAATTCTGAAAAAATTTTATAATTTTTTTTAAAAAAATTGTAATTTTACACCCTGATTTAACGGTTTTAAAAGAAAAATAGTTATGAATTATCTTGACATTATCATCGCTATCATATTGATTCTCTTTGCGATAGGCGGATGGAGAAACGGAATTATCAAAGAAGCGTTCTCGCTCGTGGCGTTTATCGTCGGCATTTACGGCGCGCTCAAACTTTCGGATTGGATGGGAGGTTTGCTTGGCAAGCTTATCAATGTGAGTCCCGAGTGGATGTCGGTAATCTCGTTTATCGTCGTTTTTATCGCTTTGGCATTGTTAATCAGTTGGTTAGGAAATTTGTTGTCAGATCTGTTTGCATCTATGAACCTCGGTTTTGTTGACAAACTCGGCGGTCTGGTCTTCGGCATCGCGCAAGGTTTTTTACTTGTCGGTGTGTTGATTCTGCTCCTCGATTTCTTCGGAATTAAAGACATTTTGAACAAAGAAACTCGCGAAGGCTCAAAGCTTTACAAGACATCGGAGCAGGTGGCGACTTGGATTTACGACAATAAAGACGGTTGGATGGAGAAAATTCATGAAAAATATGACAAGGCTGAAGAGGCCGTGGAGGAAATGATATGAAAAAAGTAGCAGTTATCCTTGCCGGTTGCGGCAAAATGGACGGTTCGGAAATCACCGAGACAGTGACATTGTTGTTGGCATTAGATCAGCATAATATTGAATATCAGGCATTTGCACCCGACTCATATCAAGCGGAGGTCTGCAACCATGCCACTGGTCAGCGCATGATGGAGCGTCGTAACATGATGGTCGAAGCGGCACGTATCGTGCGTGGCGAGATTCAGCCAATCACCAAGTTCAACGCCGATGACTTCGACGCTTTGTTTTTCCCAGGCGGCTTCGGAGCTGCTAAAAATCTGTTCACATACGCCTACGACGGCATCAATTTCAAGGTTTTGAAAGACATTGAGAAGGCTATCAAAGATGTTCACGCCCAAGGCAAGCCTATCGGTGCCATGTGCATCGCTCCTATGATGGTGGCTAAAGTGCTTGGAAATGTCAGCGTCACGATGGGTAGCGGCCAATGCCAGCAAGCCAAGGAGCTCGAGAAAATGGGCTGCAAACATGTCGAGACAACCCACGGCGGCGTTGCCATCGACAAGGAAAACAAAATCTTCACCACGCCATGTTTCATGCTTGATGCAAGCTTAAAAGACATTTATCAAGGGGCATGGAACTTAGTTGAAGAGATGGTGAAATAATCTATTTCCATTTCACATTTGTAAATAACCCGGCAAACGCCGTAAACACCACATAAAACGGGTAAATGAACTCCAACGGGAACATCCACCAGAGGAGGTTTCGTTGCTGCATGAATGTGGTGATTCGCTTTAAAATAGGGAAGTCGATGAGGGTCTTCATGATGACGTAAAGAACGTAGAAAACCCAGAAAACTTTCATGAAGAAACCAGCAACGAAAAAGAAAACGATGCTGAGGTTGAACATCAGCACGATGAGCGCCGTGGTGATGATTTTCCAGTTGGTGTAAGCCTTCGTCTTCGAAGTCCAGCGGGTGCGCTGACGGAAAAACGCCTTCAGATTCGGCAAGGTGGCGGTCTTCACAATCGCTTGATTATCAAGCAAGAAGCTGACAGAATGGCTGCCATAATGTTTCAAAAACTGCTCCATAAGAAACATATCATCGCCCGAGGCGATTTTCATGTCGGTGCGGTATTTCTCCACATCGAAGGCGGCTTTTCGGTCGTACATCATGTTGGCGCCGTTGCACATCACTGGCATCCCGATGGCGGCGGAACCTGCTGTGCTCGCTATAAGACTCAGATGCTCAAGCACTTGCAGCTTCTCGAATAAGGTTCTTGAAGGTGACAAAAGCACGGGTCCGAGCAGCATTTTGAGGTCTTTTCCCACAAAATATCCGACCATCGACTCAATCCAGTGTTCCGGCAGCTCGCAGTCGGCATCGGTGACCATAACTATCTCATTTTCAGCACAATGCAATGCCTGCGAGATGGCTTGTTTCTTGCCACGACCATCGGCTTGAAACAGCTTTAATCGTATCTCGGGATGAGCGTCAATAAACTGCTTTATCACCTCCGATGTATCGTCTTCTGAATGGTCATCGACGATGATAACCTCGAAATTTTCTTTGCTATATGATTGATTATAAAGTGATTGCAATAGTTTTTGAATATTCAGACCTTCGTTGCGGGCGGCAATTAACAACGAAACTTTGTTTCGTTGTTGTAGAGACGTGCCATGGCGCGTCTCTACGTTTTGTCGCGCTATTGAAAACAACCCATACGTGAACGCCCCGATGCAAATCAGATACAACGCGGCGAATATCATTATGATATTCAATATTATATGGATGGTCTCAAGACTCATAACTGCTCCTGATGAATTTCAATTTCCTGATGAAAAACAGTCCGATGACAGCCGGAATGGCGAGGTTGTACAGCCAAAGCATGGTGCTCGCCGAAAACACCATCATCGAATATGACGCGCTGATGCCTTGCATCGTCAGCCAGGCCTCGAAAACATAGATGCACACCGAGCCACGCACCGCAATCTCAGTGATGGTGATAAACGGAATCACCGTCATCAAAAGGTACGTCAGCATGATAGGAACCATCGCCTCGAAATAGTTCAGAGGCACGTCGAAAGCCCATATCAGCAGGACAAACTGGAACGAATAGACGAGGTATTTTCCCAACGCGATAAGCAAAATCACCGCCAAATCTTTTTTCGAATAACTGCCGAAGATCTCCATGTATTTCTCGGCTCGCGGACGCCATCTCATTGGAATCAGGCGTTTGAGATGCCTCAAAATATGGATGTTGAAATACAAAAGATATCCTAAAACAATGATTATCAACGATAATATTAGGACATACCAATAATATTTTGAGGAGGTGAAGAACAGCCATGCCACGCATCCGAGGCTCACCGTGACAAGCATCTGCGCTATGTTTCCCACGAAAGTGAGCATCGCTGCCTTCAGACGGTTGCCTTTTTCGAGAATGAAAATACGCCCGAGGAAGTCGCCAGTCCTGTTTGGGAACATCATTCCCGCTGTGATTCCAGTGAAAATCGCTGTGTACGCCTTCCTAAACGGCACTCGCTCAACAGGTTGGATGGATTTCTGCCATTTGCGCGTCTCAAATGCCATGTTGACGGGCATCAGCACGAATGCCAAGACCATCAGAAGCACGTTTTTTGGCGATGAGAACGACGTTTTCACCGACTCCCACATCTCTGTAAGGTCTTGATTCTTAATGATTTTCACGTAAAGTACCCAGCATCCGGCAAGGACAATAAGAATTTTTATCGCCGTTTCAGCGAATTTTCTTATTTTTGCATTATGTGAAGTCGTGTTCATTTCGACTGCAAATATAATAAATTTTGAAAAGTGAACGAATAATATTAGGTATCGACCCGGGAACTATGGTGATGGGCTACGGTCTTATCCTTCAGAAAGGCCGTGAGCTGAATATGTTGCGTATGGGCGTTTTGAAGCTGGCAAAGCTTGACAATCAAGCACTTAAGCTTAAACGTATCTTCGAACGTGTGCTTGAAATCATCGATGAGTACCATCCCGACGAGCTCGCCATCGAGGCGCCGTTTTACGGAAAAAACGTTCAGTCGATGCTGAAACTGGGTCGCGCCCAAGGTGTCGCAATGGCCGCCGCCCTTTACCGTGACATCCCGATTTTTGAGTATTCGCCACGTAAAATCAAGCAGTCGATAACTGGAAACGGTGCCGCCTCAAAGGAACAGGTCGCCGCGATGGTGCAGAAACTCTGCAACTTCACCGAACACCCCGACTACCTCGATGCCACCGACGCCATGGCCGCCGCAGTTTGCCACAGCTTCCAAAACCAACTCAACATCGTGGGAGGCACCGACGATCCTAAGCTTCCTAAAATCCCGAAAGGGAAGAAAAAATTCAGCAATTGGGAAGTGTTTTTACAACAAAATCCAGAGAAAAAAGTTTAGAGTTTAGAGTTATTCTTCTTTCCCTCTTCTTCTTTCCTGAGTTTTTTCAACTCTTCAATATAGCTTGCAGTGATGACGCCGGTCGGCAAAGCTATTACAGCTACTCCAAGCAATGAGGAGATGATGGTTATGATTTTTCCGGCTTCGGAAACAGGGAAGATGTCGCCGTAACCTATTGTGGTTAAAGTGGTTGTCGACCAATACAAAGCATCCAAAAACGAGTTGAAAACCAGACTTCCGTCGGGCATCCGAGTATCGACTTCGACATTGAACATTATCAACGCTGTCGCGAAGATGTAAAACATCGCAACCACCAGCACTGTCAGCAAAATAGTGCGTTCTTTCTTTAGTACATTAAGAAGCGTCCAGACGCGTTTCGAATAGCGAATCAGACGAATAATCCTGACGAGCATGAACACACGGATGGTTCGCAAGGCCTTCAGCGACCTGTGCAAGAGTCCCAAAGCCGGCAAAATCGACAGCAGATCAATGATAGCCATCGTGGTGAACGGATAAGTGACGAAGGCCACCCATTTCTTCTTTTCCGGAAACTTGATGTCGGCCGTTATCCAGCGTAAAATATAATCCAAAATGAAGGCAGAGACAGAGATTTTTTCGAATAGGTAAAACATCAGCGAAGCTCCACGATACATCAGTGGGATCAAGCTCATAACAATCATCAAAAACATGAAGATGTCGTACAGCTTGCCTGAAAAAGAGGTGTTTTTTTCGTAGCTGGGCTCGATGATTTCGAAAAGTTTTTGTCTGGTCATAATTACATTGTTTGAGATTTCTCCACTCCGCTTCGCTTCGGTCGAAATGACGGGGGTGGTAAATTACATCAATTTTTGATAAAACTGCCACCAGCGGTCGGGCAATTCGTTGCGCATCGCCATGTCGTAATCGTTTTTCGCGCACGGGATGAAATGCTCTGCAATCTCCATCCACCATTTTCCGGATGTCTTATGGCAAAGGAAAATGAGGTCGTCGTAGTTCTCAAGATGCACGATGTATCTTGTGAAATCGTCACGGTTTTCGGTGGTCGGGTAGTCGTTCTGACGAAGCGAGAAGCCTTCCAGAAAATACCACACCATCTCAGCTAAGTTGTTGGCACTCTGATAGTTGATGTCGTATTGCGGGTTGTAGTTGAAGAAACCTATCGACGTCAGCTTCTGGTTCATGCCGGCATAACGCGTCATCTTGCAGCCGTCCTCGCCACTCAGTCCGTTGGGCGATCCGTGTTTCAGTCCTGGCACATCCGAGGCGCAAAAGGCCGCCGCATCGATGGTGATGATGTCGGCATTTCTCAACAACGGCTCGGTGAGCTCTGGTCTGTTTTTGATTGTGCCCAACCGATAAATGTCGAACAAAAGCTGTTTCATTAGGCTAATATTCTCATTATCAATGTAATACGTCTGATAGCCTATGTTGGTGTAGTTAAACAGATAGTTCGGCTGGTGCAAGATGATATGGCTCAGATACGACTCTGAGTTGAGGCTTTCACCGTCTTCGCCTATGTCGAAACGCGGGTCTATCGCAGTGATATTCACCAATTTACCAGTGTTTTCATACACCTTATAGATAGGATACGTCAAGTCCTGGCTTCCGCCAATGAAAATCGGCACGATGTGGTACTTCAACAGTGTCAGAAACACCTCGCCAAGGGCATAATAGGTGTCTTCGACCCTCAGTCCCGACTTCACATTGCCGAGATCGACGATTTTCAGGTCGGGCCAATGGTTAAACAAAGGATATAAGGCATGGCGGATAGCATCCGGAGCGGCCTTACATCCTTCATTATCAACGGCATTGCGTTCTTCTTCCACCCCAAGAAGCGCCACCTGGTAATCTTCCAAATCGGGGAAGTCTTCCTCGTTTTTGAAGATGGTGATGGTATTGCCAATCTGTTTCTTATGCGTCAGATGGCTTTCTTCGATGACTTCTTCCTTGACGGGGTTGAGAAAAGCGCTGATATTCATGCCGAAACTTATTTCTTTGGAGAAATTTTCTTTCTGATAATCTCGTGCAGCTGGTCGGCGTTGACACGGATCTGCTCCATGGTGTCGCGGTCACGCACTGTCACGGTGTTGTCTTCAAGTGTCTGATTGTCAACGGTCACGCACAATGGAGTACCGATGGCATCCTGACGACGATAGCGTTTCCCGATGGAGTCTTTCTCCTCGTACTGGCACATGAAATCGTACTGCAGGTTGTCCATGATCTCGCGTGCCTTCTCAGGGAGTCCGTCTTTCTTCACCAATGGCAGGATAGCCACTTTGTAAGGTGCCAAAATCGGAGGCAGCTTCATCACGACACGCTCGCTTCCGTCTTCGAGTTTCTCCTCTGTGTAGGCGTAGCTGAACATTGCGAGGAACATACGGTCAAGACCGATAGATGTCTCGATGACGTATGGAGTGTAGCTCTCGTTGGTCTCCGGGTCGAAATATTGCAGCTTCTTACCCGAGAACTCTGCGTGACGGCTGAGGTCGTAGTCGGTGCGGCTGTGCACGCCTTCCAGCTCCTTGAAGCCGAACGGGAAGTTGAACTCGATGTCGGTCGCGGCGTTCGCGTAGTGTGCGAGCTTCTCGTGGTCGTGGAAACGGTAGTTTTCTGCTGGGATACCCAGTGAGAGGTGCCATTTCAGACGTTCTTCCTTCCATTTCTTGAACCATTCGATTTCGGTGCCAGGACGTACAAAGAACTGCATCTCCATCTGTTCGAACTCTCTCATTCTGAAGATAAACTGACGAGCCACGATCTCGTTTCTGAAGGCCTTACCTGTCTGTGCGATGCCGAACGGGATCTTCATGCGGCCTGTCTTCTGCACGTTGAGGTAGTTCACGAAGATACCCTGTGCTGTCTCAGGACGCAGATACACTGTGTTGGCGCCTTCTGCCAGCGAGCCTATCTGGGTGGCGAACATCAGGTTGAACTGACGCACGTCGGTCCAGTTGCGTGTTCCGCTGATAGGGCACACTATTCCGAGGTCTTCGATGAGTTTCTTGATGTCGGCGAGGTCGTTTTTCTCCATGTCGCCATAAAGACGGTGGCTGATGGTCTCAATCTCTTTCTTCCACTCGAGGACACGTGCATTTGTGGTCACAAACTGTTCCTCGTTGAAGGCATCGCCGAAACGTTTCTTTGCTTTCTCAACCTCTTTGTTGATTTTTTCCTCTATCTTGGCCATGTAATCTTCAACCAAGACGTCGGCGCGATAACGTTTCTTGCTGTCTTTGTTGTCGATCATCGGGTCGTTGAAAGCGTCAACGTGTCCTGATGCCTTCCACACTGTCGGGTGCATGAAGATTGCAGCGTCCAAGCCGACGATATTCTCGTGCATCTGCACCATGGCTTTCCACCAATATTCCCTGATGTTTTTCTTCAGTTCGACACCATTCTGGCCGTAATCATAAACGGCAGCCAGTCCGTCGTAAATGTCACTCGAAGGGAAGATAAATCCGTATTCTTTCGCGTGAGAAGTTATTTTCTTAAAAAACTCTTCTTGATTCATAACTCTTTTAACTTTACACTTTCAACTTTAACTAAAGAATGAGCATTGCATCGCCGTAGGTGAAGAAATTATACTTCTCTGCGACGGCTTCTTTATAAGCTTTCATTAAGAAATCATAGCCAGCGAATGCTGCCACTTCCATCATCATTGGTGACTTCGGGAGGTGGAAGTTGGTGACGAGTGCGTTGGCGGTGTGGAAATCGTAAGGCGGGAAGATGAACTTGTTGGTCCAGCCGGTCATCGGTTTCAGCTTGCCAGTGATGCTCACCACGGTCTCCATGACCTTCAAAGTGGTGGTTCCGACGGCAAACACTCTGTGGCCTTGCTCCTTAGTATTATTAATAAGGTCACAAGTCTCCTGCGAGATGCTCATCTCTTCTGAGTCGGTCTTGTGTTTTGTCAAGTCCTCGACTTCGATGTCGCGGAAGTTGCCCATGCCTGTATGCAATGTCACCTCAGCGAAGTTCACGTCTTCTAGCTCCATGCGTTTCATCAGGATTTTGCTGAAGTGCATGCCTGCTGTCGGGGCTGCCACCGAGCCTTCCTGTGTGGCGTACACGGTCTGATAGTTGAACTCGTCGTCAGGCTCCACCGGACGCTGTATCACCTTCGGAAGCGGTGTCTCGCCCAGTCCCATGATGACTTTCTTGAACTCGTCGTGCGGACCATCGAACAAGAAACGCAGCGTTCTTCCACGTGATGTGGTGTTGTCGATGACCTCTGCCACGAGCTCGTCGTTCTGACCGAAATAAAGCTTGTTGCCGATACGGATCTTACGTGCTGGGTCCACAAGGACGTCCCACAGACGGCTTTCCTCGTCAAGCTCGCGGAGCAGCATCACCTCGATGGTGGCGCCAGTCTTCTCCTTCGTGCCATACAGACGTGCCGGAAACACTCTCGTGTTGTTGATCACGAACAAATCGCCAGGCTGGCAATAGCTGATGATGTCGCGGAATGTCTTGTGCTCAATGGTCTGAGTGTCACGGTGCAAGACCATCATCCTTGCGTCTTCGCGCTCCTTTGGCGGATACATCGCAATGAGGTCATGCGGTAAGTTGTACTTAAACTGAGATAATTTCATTTCCCAATATTTTTATTTGTTTCTATTTTTCAAAAAAGAAATGCAAATATACAACAAAATGAAAATTTTGTCAAGGAAAAAATCACAAATCATTGATTTTTAAGCCATTAGCCGTTAGGTATTAGCCATTAGCTAATTACTAATGTCTATTGTTCTAATTTCAAATCGCCATCATTAATCCAGTGTAACTTTCTGAAAATCATTCCGAAAAGCCATGTTAACACTGCTGGAAGGACGAAGCAGATCAGCAAGATACCCCACCACATCTGTGAGCCTCCGTCGGGCATCGCCGAGATGACGCCAAGAGGTCCCACCAAGCCGCAGGTGCCCATGCCCGAGCCGATCGGCACGTTTTCGAGATGGAACACGCATGTCGCCAACGGACCTGTGATAGCTGAAGTCAAAATAGGAGGTATCCATGTCAGCGGATGCCTTAAGATATTGGGCATCTGAAGCATCGAGGTGCCTATACCCTGCGAGATGAGGCCGCCCCAACGGTTTTCCTTGAAGCTCATCACCGCGAAGCCCACCATCTGGGCGCAACAACCAGCAGTGGCTGCTCCTCCGGCGATGCCCGAGAGACCGATCATCAAACAGATGGCGGCACTCGAGATTGGCAACGTCAGCGCCATGCCGATGGTGACGGAGACGATGATTCCCATCGCAAACGGATGAAGGTTGGTGGCATACATGATGAAGTCGCCGAAAGCAGTCATAAACGAGTTGATGCCTGGACCGACAAATCGTGCCAATAATATTCCCGAAATGATTGTAACAGAAGGTGTTACGAGGATGTCGACCTGTGTCTCCTTCGATACCATCTTACCTAATTCGGTGCTTATCACCACCGCCACAAGCACTCCCACAGGGCCTCCGAGGGCGTTGCCCGCCACCCCGACAGCCACCGCACTGAACAACACCAAGGCCGGCGCATGAAGGGCATACGCTATCGCCACACCCATGGCCGGACCCGCCGCAGTACGGCAATATCCTGCCAGTTCCTTGAAAAACGGCCAGTCGAACTTGTCGCCGATGGTGCCGAAAATGGTTCCGATGAGCAACGACGCAAACAAACCGAGCGCCATAGCTCCAAGAGCGTCAAGCAGATATGCCTTCGCCGTCAGCTCTATGTTTTTTCTTTTCAGAAAAGCCTTAAAATTACTCATTTAACAATGATTCTTATTCCGCGAGTACAGTGATTTTGTTTTCCAACACCTCGCACACTCCTCCTCTGATGTCGAAATACTGCAGTTTTCCATCCGTTGTCTGCACCTTGGCGCGTCCCTGACCCAATGCCGCTATCATCGGGGCGTGGTTGTTCAGGATCTCAAACAACCCGTCGCTGCCGGGCAGCTGCACGAGGTCAACGTCGCCGCTGAAAATCTGCTTGTCGGGAGATGTTATCTCAAGTTTCATGGCTTACTCCTTGCTTTCTTCCAACATCTTCTTGCCTTTCTCGATGGCCTCCTCGATGGTTCCCACGAGGTTGAACGCCGCCTCAGGATATTGGTCGACCTCGCCGTCCATGATCATGTTGAAGCCCTTGATGGTGTCTTCGATCTTGACGGTGACGCCTCGCATGCCTGTGAACTGCTCGGCCACGGTGAACGGCTGCGAGAGGAAACGCTGCACACGACGTGCACGGCTCACGGTGAGCTTGTCCTCTTCTGAGAGTTCGTCCATACCGAGGATGGCAATGATATCTTGTAACTCTTTGTATCTCTGAAGGATGTTCTTCACACGCTGGGCTGTCTTGTAATGCTCCTCGCCGACGACTTCAGGAGTCAATATCCTTGAAGTTGAGTCGAGTGGGTCGACAGCAGGATAGATGCCTAACTCAGCAATCTTACGGCTCAACACCGTCGTTGCGTCCAAGTGTGCGAAAGTGGTCGCAGGAGCTGGGTCTGTCAAGTCGTCGGCAGGCACGTAGACAGCCTGCACCGAGGTGATGGAGCCGCTCTTGGTCGAGGTGATACGTTCCTGCATCAGGCCCATCTCCGATGCCAACGTGGGCTGATAACCCACAGCCGACGGCATACGTCCGAGAAGTGCCGACACCTCTGAACCTGCCTGTGTGAAACGGAAGATGTTGTCGATGAAGAACATGATGTCACGTCCCGCTGTCTCGCCGTCGCCGTCACGGAAATATTCAGCCATACTCAAGCCGGAGAGTGCCACTCTTGCACGTGCTCCCGGCGGCTCGTTCATCTGTCCGAACACCAGCGTGGCCTGCGACTTGCCGAGCTCTTCGTAGTCGACCTTGTCGAGAGGCCAGTTGCCTTTTGCCATCTCTTCCTGGAACTCTTTTCCGTATTTGATGACGCCTGCCTCAATCATATCGCGGAGAAGGTCGTTGCCCTCACGTGTACGCTCTCCAACGCCAGCAAACACTGTCATACCAGAATACAGCTTTGCGATGTTGTTGATGAGCTCCATGATAAGCACGGTCTTACCGACGCCGGCGCCGCCAAACAGACCGATCTTACCGCCTTTGGCGTAAGGCTCGATAAGGTCGATGACCTTGATACCTGTAAACAGAATCTCTTGTTTTGTGGAGAGGTTCTCAAACTTAGGCGGGTTACGGTGTATGCTGTTGCGTTTCTTCGACTCGACAGGTTTCAAGCCGTCGATGCTGTTGCCGATGACGTTAAACAGACGTCCTTTCACCTGGTCGCCTGTAGGCATGGTGATAGGATGGCCGAGGCTGCGCACCTCCATGCCACGACGCAATCCGTCGGTCGAGTCCATGGCGATGGTACGCATGGTGTTCTCTCCGATGTCCTGCTGCACCTCGGTGATGACCTTGTCGCCGTTGTCACGCGTGATCTCCAGCGCGTCCAAGAGGTTCGGAAGATGTTTCTCATCTTCAAAAGCTACGTCTACAACAGGTCCGATGATCTGTACAATGTGACCCTTAATCTCTTTCTCCATTGTTATTTTCAACTCCTATGATTGATTCAAAATTTCTGATGAAATTCCATTGGAATATCACCAGGTAAAAAATGCCGATGGTTATCGCGCTGTCAGCGATATTGAACACCGGACTGAAAAATATCTCTCCGCCGAGCCACGGCACCCATTCCGGGAAGGTGAAAAGCGGGAAATACAGCATATCCACGACCCTGCCTTGCATGAAGCCCGCATAGTCGAAGATCAAGCCGTAAAACATCCCGTCGATGATGTTACCCAGCGCCCCCGCGATGATGAGCGAGATGCCAAACAACGGGCCGAACTTCACTCCTTTTTTCACCAGCTTGAATAGCAGCCAGAACAGGAAGACCACCGCCACGATGCGGAAAAGACTTAAGAAAATCTTTCCCCACTGTGCCCCGGAGATCTCCCATCCGAATGCCATGCCGTTGTTCTCGATGAACAGAATATAAAACCACTTCCCGAACACGGGAATGGCCTCATTGATTGCCATCGTGGTCTTGACCAAAATCTTCGACACCTGGTCAAGCAGAAGCACTAAGAAAATGACAATCAGAGGCTTTTTCATTTCTTCTTGTTCTGTTCCATCTTAGCTTCAACGCTGAGAGTGGCGTGTGGCACGGCGCGCAGACGCTCCTTGGGGATGAGCTTGCCTGTCACGCGGCAGATGCCGTAAGTCTTGTTCTCGATGCGAATCAAAGCGTTCTCGAGATTCTTGATGTACTTGGCCTGACGTACCGCCAAAGCGCTGTTCTCCTCTTTCGACAAGACAGCCGCGCCTTCCTCCAAAATCTTGAAGGTAGGGGCCGTGTCGTCAGACTCGCTGTTGGCGACGTTTTCCTGTAATAAAGCGAGGTCTTTGCGTGCCTGCGCCAGTCTGTCAAGAATCAAATCCTTGAATTCAGCCAGTTCTTCGTCAGAATATCTGGTTTTTTCTGATGTGTTGACTGTTTCTTCCATATCGTTATAATTTAAGCTTTCTTAATCGTTAGTTTTGCTGAGATATTGTCAACAAGTTCCTGAGGCTCAACACCTTCGAGCTTGTCGGCCATCTCCAATGTGGCCAACGTCTCCGAGCAGATATACTCGCCGAAACGTTCCACAGGCTTCATGATATCGTTGTTTTTCTCAATCGTCAAGATAATCTTGTCGGTGACCTCGAGGCCGCTGTCTTTTCTCATGTTCTGCACACGGTTGATGATCTCTCTTGCGAGACCTTCCTCAAACAGCTCCGGCGTGATGGTGATGTCGAGGGCGACAGTCATGTTGTCCTGCGTGGTCACTGTCCAGCCTGGGATGTCCTCCGTGGTGATGAGAGCGTCTTCAAGAATAAGGTTAACTTCTTGACCTTCAACGGTGATGGTGGCTCCGCCATTCTTCTCGAAGTTGCGGATGTCTTCCTGGCTCATGGTGTTGAAATACTTCGTGAGCTGGCCCATCAGCTTGGCGTAACGTGTCTTCAACGAGGCGAAGTTAGGTCTTACCTTCTTCACCAAGATGTTGAGTTCGCCTGTGAGATATTCCACTTTCTTCACGTTGACTTCTGAAAGGATGAGGCCTTCGACCTTCTGAAGCTGCTGCATCATCTCGTCGCTCAGCACCGGAATCATGATTCTCGACAATGGCTGACGGACGCGGATGTTGGCTTTCTTTCTCAACGAGAGCACCATAGAGGCGACGAGCTGTGCCATCTCCATGCGCTCCTCGAGTTTCTTGTCGATAAACTTCTCGTTTGCTTTCGGGAACTTGGTCAGATGCACCGACTCTGCGCTGTCGCGATGTGTCACGGCATTGAGGTCACGGTAGAGCTGTTCACTGAAGAACGGCGCAATCGGCGAGATGAGGCGTGCCAAGGTGTCAAGGCATGTGTACAATGTCTGATAAGCCGAGGTCTTGTCGTCTGAGCCGTTGCTCTTCCAGAAACGACGGCGTGACAAGCGCACGTACCAGTTGCTCAAGTGAGCGTCGACGAAGTTGCCGATGGCGCGGCCTGCCTTGGTGGGCTCATAGCTCTCGTAGTCTTTCTCGACTTCCAAAATCAATGAGTTGAGCTCCGAGAGGATCCATCTGTCAATCTCCGGACGTTTCTCAAACGGGATGTCAGCCTCTTTGTACTCAAATCCGTCGATGTTGGCGTAGAGCGCGAAGAATGCGTAAGTGTTGTATAATGTTCCGAAGAACTTGCGTCTCACATCGTCAACGCCGTCTTCGTCAAATTTCAGGTTGTCCCAAGGCTGTGAATTGGTCATCATATACCATCTCACGGCGTCGGCACCGTATTTGGTGATGGCACCGAACGGGTCGACGGCATTGCCCAAGCGTTTCGACATCTTGTTGCCGTTCTTGTCGAGCACCAAACCGTTGGAAATCACGTTCTTATATGCCACCGAGTCGAAGCACATCGTGGCAATGGCATGCAATGTGAAGAACCAACCACGTGTCTGGTCGACGCCCTCGGCGATGAAGTCGGCAGGGAAGGTCTCGTCGTTGAGCTGACCTGGCTTGCCCATGTAATGGATCTGTGCGTATGGCATGGCACCTGAGTCAAACCACACGTCGATGAGGTCGGGCTCGCGGAACATTTTCTTGCCTGATTTTGAAACCAAAACCACGCCGTCGATATATGGTCTGTGCAGGTCGAACTCGAGGTAATTCTCTGATTTATAAGGGTTTTCCTTCATAAATCCTGCCTTGACGGATTTTTCAATCTCTTCACGGAGTTCAGCCACGCTGCCGATGCAGATCTCCTCGTTGCCGTCTTCTGTGCGCCAGATTGGCAGTGGAGTTCCCCAATAACGTGAACGTGAGAGGTTCCAGTCGACGAGGTTCTCAAGCCAGTTGCCGAAACGACCGCTTCCTGTTGCCTCAGGCTTCCAGTTGATGGTCTTGTTGAGCTCTATCATCCTGTCTTTCAACGCTGTAGTCTTGATAAACCAACTGTCGAGAGGGTAGTAGAGGACAGGTTTGTCGGTACGCCAGCAGTGTGGGTAGTTGTGGGTGTGTTTCTCGCTCTTGAAGAGCTTGCCCTGCTCTTTCAGCATGACGACGATCTCAACGTCAAGTGAAATGTCTTTGTCGGTCTTTGTCGGGTCGTAGGCGTTTTTCACGAATTTGCCTGCGTATTTTGCGTATTCCTCAGCGTCGACATGTGTCTTAACCCATTCAGGGTCAAGGTCTTCGAGGAGGAAGAACTTACCTGTCTTGTCGACCATCGGCTGTGCCTTGCCGTCTTTGTCGATGAGGTGCAGCGGCGGGATGTTGGTCTGTTTTGCCACGCGGTTATCGTCGGCACCGAAGGTAGGAGCGATGTGGACGATGCCGGTACCGTCTTCTGTGGTGACGTAGTCGCCCGGAATCACTCGGAATCCGTCGCCGTCAGGCTTCACCCATGGGATGAGCGGCTCGTAGTAGATACCGACGAGGTCTTTGCCTTTGCAGGTGCCTAAAACCTCGTAAGGAAGCTTCTTGTCGCCGACTTTCCAGTCTTCAAACTTCGGCTTCTCCTCTTCCGACGGGAAGAACGATGCCATCAGAGGCTTTCCGATGATGATGCAAACAGTCTCGCCGTTGTTCGGACTAACGGTCTTCACGAGGTTGTACTCGATGCCTGGACCGACCGCCAATGCTGTGTTCGACGGCAAAGTCCAAGGTGTTGTGGTCCAAGCTACTGCATAAGTTTGAAGTGTTGGGTTTGAAGTTTGAAGCTTAAATATATCTTTTAACTTTTCACTTTCAATTTTTAACTTAAACATCGCCACACATGTGAGGTCTTTCACGTCGCGATAGCAGCCTGGCATGTTGAGCTCGTGTGAGCTGAGGCCTGTTCCAGCAGCCGGCGAATAAGGCTGGATGGTATATCCTTTATACAGTAACCCTTTGTTATACAGATCTTTAAGCAAAAACCAAAGGGTCTCGATATATTCGTTTGTGAAGGTGATATACGGATTGCTGAGGTCGACCCAATAGCCCATCTGGCGGGTGAGTTCGTCCCAACGGTCTTTATATTTCATCACTTCCTCGCGGCAAGCCTTGTTGTACTCGTCCACGCTGATCTTCTTGCCGATATCTTCCTTCGTGATACCGAGTTTCTTCTCAACGCCGAGTTCCACTGGCAGTCCGTGGGTGTCCCATCCTGCCTTGCGGCGCACGTGTTTTCCCTTTAAAGTCTGAAAACGGCAGAAAGTGTCCTTAATGGTACGCGCCATCACGTGATGAATGCCTGGCATGCCGTTGGCCGACGGTGGACCTTCGTAAAACACGAAAGCTGTACCGTTTTTAGTGTTTTCCAAACTCTTGTTGAAGATGTCGTTATCTTCCCAATACTTGCGGACCTCATCAGCTATGTTGGTGAGATTCAAAAACTTATATTCGCGATATGCGTTCTTCATAAAACGTAATTATATTTCTAAATAATTCGCAAAGATATAAAAAATTATTGATTTTATTGATATTATTTAAAGATTTTTTAATTTTGCAGTGAAAATTCATCTTTTTGAAATAAAATTTGTCCAAATATGAAAATGAATTACTCTATCGGAATCGACGTCGGAGGCACCAACACCGACATCGGCATCGTCCGCTCTGACGGCAAAATCATCGACAAGGAAAACCTTCACACCAACGAATATTTCGACGCCGCACTTTACGTGAAAGATGTGGCCGAAAAGATTAAGATCTTGCTTAAACGCAACAATATCAATGAGATAGACGGCATAGGCATTGGTGCGCCAAACGGAAACACCTACACTGGCAGCATCGACAAGGCACCGAATCTCAACTTCAAAGGTCAGGTGAAGCTTGCCGAGATGATGAAGCAACATATTGACACTAAAGTGGTTGTGTCGAACGACGCCAATGCTGCGGCTTACGGCGAGATGATCTACGGAGGCGCCAAGAACCTCGATCATTTCATCACTTTCACACTCGGAACAGGTGTCGGAAGCGGCATTATCATCGACCGGAAGCTGGTTTTGGGTTCGACAAGTACCGCGGGTGAGCTTGGTCATTCGATTATCATCATCAACGGTCGTCAGTGCGGCTGCGGACGACAGGGCTGTCTTGAGACATACACCTCGGCACGCGGCATCTGCCGCACTGCTATCGAGATGATGGAACAGAATCCGGGTTATAACGGCGTTTTGCGACAGATAGACATCGACAAGATCACCTCAAAAATGGTCGGTGACGCTGCCAATGCCGGCGACCCGATAGGTATCATGACTTTTGAAAATGTCGGATATCTGCTCGGCATAGCGATGGCCAACGCAGTCACGTTCTCAGCCCCGCAGGCCGTCTTCCTCATGGGAGGCCCTGTGCATGCCGGCGAAGTGCTGATGAAGCCTCTGCGTAAGTCGTTCGAGGAACATCTGCTGAATATCTATCAGGGTACAGTGGAGATACGAGTGTCGGAACTTGCCGACAACGAGGTGGCAATATTAGGCGCCGCGGCCCTTTGCCAGCTATAGATACTGTATCGGAGAGAAAATAAGACATCCAACCAGTGCGAACAGCGTCACCGCAACAAGTGACAATGCGAACACTGGTTTGTTGTGATTGAAAAACCTCCTGACCATAACAGCCATGACGGGTATCGACGTGAATGGCAATATGAACACAAACAGCCAGATAGGGTATTTCTGTCTCATCGTCACAATCTTTCTTGCTTTCCTGAGTTGCTTCGCGGTAAGGGTTTTCTTTCTGTTTTTGTAGTAAAAATTCGACATCACATCAAAAAGAAAGTAAAATGCCGCAAATCCGATGATGCCTCCTATCGCTGTGGCCGCAAATGTCGTCCAAAACGACAGCCCCGCTGTGAAGCCTGCCGCCGGCGCGAACAATGTCTTTACAGTTGACAACAAAACCACAGTTAGAATCTTCCAAATCATAATCATCTTCCACTGTCATTTCGAGCGAAACAAAGTGTAGTCGAGAAATCTCAGTCGAAATGACGTTATAATTAACGTTATTTAAATTTTTTGTTTCATTGAACAAAAAAAATTGTATTTTTGCAACTCGAAATTACGCCACTTTAGCTCAGTTGGTAGAGCAACGCATTCGTAATGCGTAGGTCGTTGGTTCGAGTCCGACACGTGGCTCTAATGGTCAAGAATCTGATATACAGAGTTATTTGACTTGAATTCTGGCACTATCACTTTCATCTGTTTCACGATCTCGAAGTCGTTGCAGGTCGGCAAAATCTCAAGAAGCTTTGCAATCTCGGCGTTCACCTCTTCCTCAGTATATTCACGCACTTTGGCACGCATAATCTTCGGATGCTCCGTCGGTATGGTGTTTTCCTTCGTCGCCAAAAGCTCCTCGTAAAGTTTCTCACCGGGACGCAGACCTGTGATCTCAATCTGTACGTCTGGCATGTGCGACAGCTTGATCATCTTGCTTGCCAAGTCGTAGATTTTGACCGGCTTGCCCATGTCGAACACGAAGATGTCGTCGTCCTCGCCGATGGCGCCTGCCTCAAGCACGAGGCTGCACGCTTCAGGGATGGTCATGAAGTAACGTATGATGTTGCGGTCGGTGACCGTCAATGGACCGCCATGAGCTAACTGCTTCTTAAACAACGGGATAACAGAACCGTTGGAACCCAGAACATTGCCGAAACGCGTAGTCACAAACTTTGTCTTGCTCTTGCGGCTCTGAGTGTAAATCTCCGCAATACGTTTGGTCGCGCCCATCACGTTGGTCGGGTTCACGGCCTTGTCGGTGGATATCATCACAAACTTCTCAACGCCATATTTTATTGCCATATCGGCTATCAGCTTGGTGCCGAACACGTTGACAAACACCGCCTCATAAGGGAAGTTCTCCATCAGAGGGACGTGTTTGTAAGCCGCCGCATGGTAGATAATCTGCGGCTGGAACTTCTCGAAGGTCTCTTTTAACTTGTTGATATCCTTGACGTTACCAACCACAAACTCCTTTGGCACCGCAATATGTTTGTAAGGCTCCTCGTTGTTGAGCTCAAACTGCAAATCGTACATCGGCGACTCGGCCTGGTCGAACATCACCAGGCATTTCGGGTGGTGTTGCAGCACCTGACGACAGATTTCGCTGCCGATTGAGCCAGCTGCACCTGTCACCATCACCACCTTGCCCTCGAGCTCGTGCTTCACGTTCTCCTTGCCCAAAACGATAGGTTCCCTCTCAAGCAAATCTTCAATCTTAATCTCCTGAATCTGATTGAAATTCAGATGATCGCCGTTGATCCATGAGTCGACATGAGGCACCGATTTCACCGTGACACCAAGGTCGAGGAGCTTGTTGACAAGCTCATTACGTTTGTCGATATTCAAACTCGGCATAGCCAAAATAATCATATCGACACGATATTTGGTAATGAAATCTTTGTTGAGCACCGCCTCAGGCTTGCGGATTTTGACTCCGTTGATGGCTTTTCCGATTTTTGAATTCGAGTCATCGACGAAAGAAACCACATTGTATTGTGTGGAAGTGTCTTGATATAGAGCTGTTTGCGTGATTGGGCCTGCATCGCCGGCACCATATATCACCACATTGATCTTGTTAGGCTGAGGACGAAGATATTCGTTATAGATTCGGCGTATTACAAGTCGTCCTAACACCATCAAAACCAATGCGATAATACATGTCAGAAACAACGCCAGATAAAATGGGAAGAAGTTATTGAGAAACTTAAGGCCATCGTAATGGTTTATTAAAAACCTGCTGAGGCATAATGCAAAGAAGACCCAGATCGTTGTCCTTGAAATGCGCTCAATATCCCTAAAACCAGAGTATCTGACAAGTCCTTTATATGAGCCTGTTATAATAAATCCGATGATGAAATACACCAAGACAGATGTCATTGACATAAAATACCACTGCCAGTTGACGGCATCATAGTTTGGGTAATAACCAATTACAGGCACTATCAAGATGGCCAATATCACGAGAAATATGTCGAAAGCCAAAACGTAAATTCTTGATAATGAGCCAGAATTGCGTTTCCCAAAGAATAATAAAGCAATACTTGTCAAAAACTTCTTCATAATATATAATTTTAAACTATTTTTGCCATTCTTTAATCAATTGCTCGTCTTGCATCTTACAGATGAGAAGACAGTTGTTGTCGTCCACAACTATATAATTGTCAAGACCTTGCACTATCACTTTCTTCCTTCCGTATGAACGAACTATGCAGTTTTTGCTGTCAACTGTTTGAATGTTTTCTCCAATTATTGCATTGTCTTTTGCGTCGTAAGGGATATGTGTGTAGAGGCTGCCCCAGGTGCCGATGTCGCTCCATCCGAAGCTGGCGGGGTAAACCAACACATCTTTCGATTTCTCCATCACCGCATAGTCAATGCTGATGTTTGGGCATGTAGGGAAGAGCTCGTCGACCACGTCTTGCTCGTCGTTTTTGTAAAAATGTGGCTCTATTTTGTCGAAGACGGCCGCCAAATCAGGCACGAGCTTGGCGATAGTGTTGACCACCATCTTCGCGTTCCAGATAAAAATGCCTGCATTCCAGTAATATCCGCCGTCGGCGATGTATTTCTGGGCTGTCTCAAGGTTCGGTTTCTCCTTGAAAGCCTCCACTTTTTGGATTTTCTCCTTAGAGTTGGCATCCAACGATTTGATGTAGCCGTAGCCCGTCTCGGGTCGTGTCGGCATCATGCCGAGCGTCACGATGACATCGTTTTTCTTGGTATATTCAAGCGATTCTTTGATTACCTCTTGGAAATGCGGCACGTCGAGCACCAGATGGTCGGCAGGTGAGAACACGAGGTTTGCGTCAGGATAATTGGCGTAGATCTTACGGCTCACGTATTCGATGCAAGGTGCCGTGTTGCGCATGATGGGTTCCATAAGTATCTGAGTGTCAGGTACTTGTGGAAGTTGTTCCTTCACTATGTCTTTGTATTTCTTCGATGTCACAATCCACACATGGTCGGGCTCGATGATGCCTGCAAAGCGCTCCACTGTGAGCTGTATCATCGTCTTACCGATGCCCATCACGTCGATAAACTGTTTGGGCTTTTCCGGAATCGACATCGGCCAAAAACGTGAGCCGACACCGCCAGCCATTATAATAAGGTGATTATTATTCATATCTTTTATTTCACGCTGCAAAATTAGAGAATTATTCTTTATCTATCGATTTTAAAACAAGTTTTTCCTTCGCGATAGGCTTTTTCCCACTCCCAGGCGCTGTGCGTCATGTCGTCGAGGGTGCGCTCGGCCTTCCAGCCCAACTCCTTATTAGTAAATGTGGGGTCGGCCCAGATCTTCACGATGTCGCCGGCTCTACGACCCACGATTTCGTATCTCAATTTGAGATTGTTGCTTCTCTCAAACGACTTGATGATGTCTAAAACCGAGTATCCGGTGCCTGTTCCTACGTTAAACACCTCGAAATTGGCCTTCATCTTGCCTTGGATCATGCGTTCGACGGCTTTCACATGGGCTTTCGCCAGATCCATGATGTGTATGTAGTCGCGGATCGGCGTCCCGTCAGGGGTGTCGTAGTCGTTGCCGAACACTCTCAGGAACGGACGTATGCCATAAGCTGTCTGTGTGACGTATGGCATGAGGTTGTTTGGCACTCCGAACGGCAGCTCGCCTAGTTTTGCGCTCTCATGTGCCCCGACAGGGTTGAAATAACGTAACGCAATGGCGTTCAAGCCTTTATATGCCACGATGCAGTCCTGCATAATCTCCTCTGCAATCTGTTTGGTGTTGCCGTAAGGGCACTCAGCCTTCTTGATAGGAGCCTTTTCAGAAATAGGCAGGTTCTCAGGGTCGGGTTCGCCATAGACGGTGCACGACGACGAGAAAACGAGGTTCGGAACCCCGTATCTGTTCATCGATTCAAGGATGTTCATCAACGAATCGAGGTTGTTACGGTAGTATTTCAACGGCTGCTCCACCGACTCGCCCACGGCCTTGTGCGCCGCGAAATGTATCACGCCTTTTATATCCTGATGACGACGGAAGAAATCGTCGACTTTGGCTCTGTCGGCAAGGTCGAACTGCTCGAACTCGGGCTTCTTGCCCGTTATCGAGGCTATAGCGTCGAGCGCCTCAATCCTCGAGTTGAACAAGGCATCCACGATGATCACGTCGTAGCCCTGTTGCTGCAACTCTACTGTTGTGTGGGAACCGATAAACCCCGTTCCTCCGGTGACTAATATCTTCATTTTATATGTTTACTTTCTTTTATCATAAGATTTCTCCACCACGCTTCGCTTCGGTCGAAATGACGAGAGCTAACGCCACCCGAAAGGATGTTCACTCAATGGCAGCTTCGCCAGCGGATGGTAGTCACCTACCAAGCCGACCGGTTTCGCGTTTCTGATGTCGTACACTATCTCGATGCAATTTCTCGCCTCCGAAATCCTGAAACCTTCGCCTGCAAGTATCTTCTCATAGCTCTTGGTGTGCAACTCGGTGAAACCTGCGCTGAACTCGAACTCCGAGCCGTCGATCATTATTGTGCGATACGTCTTCTTCTCGCCTTGCACAGCATTCTCTGGGAGTGTATCTGCATTGATACTCAAGAAGTAACGCACTCTGGCCTTTGGCATCTCGAGGTATCCTGCCACACGGTCGTGTGTCGAGATGTGCACCACGTTTTTCGTCACCGGGCCGAAGATCCACGACAGCATGTCGTAGAAATGTATGCCGATATTTGTGGCGATGCCGCCGCTCTTGTTCTCGTTGCCTTTCCAAGAAGTGTAATACCAGTTGCCACGGGCTGTGATATATGTCAAGTCGACGTCGTAGACCTTGTCTTTCGGGCCTTCGTCGATCTTCTTTTTCAATGCCACGATGGAGTCGTGAAGACGTAACTGCAGGATTGTATAGGCTTTATGTCCCGTTGCCTGTTCCACTTTCTCCAATGCGTCGATGTTCCAGGGGTTCAACACGACCGGCTTTTCGCAAATCACATCTGCTCCGAGTCTTAAGCCGTATCTTGTATGCGCGTCGTGCAAATAGTTTGGCGTACAGACAGTTACGAAATCTATATTTTGTCCACGTTCAATCAGACGTGTGTTGTGGCGGTCGAACAGTTCCTGTTCGGTGAAAAATGCCGCATTCGGGAAGTAGCTGTCCATGATGCCCACCGAGTCGCTCTTGTCGTAGGCCGAAACCATGTTGTTTCCCGTGTCTTTTATGGCTTTTAGATGTCGTGGAGCTATGTAACCACCAACTCCAATCAGAGCAAAGTTTTTCATTCTTTTATCTTTAATCTATTATCTTTTATCTCGTAAATCCTTCCGCATTTACATTCTAAACTCTCATTCAGTTTTTTCCCGCACTCGCAAACCCAGCCTATCTGTCGTGCCGGCACTCCAGCCATCAGGGCGTAGTCTGGCACGTCTCTGGTGACTACGGCGCCCGCTGCTATCATGGCGCTCTTTCCGACGGTGTGTCCGCATACCACGGTGCAGTTGGCACCCAGCGACGCACCTTCTTTTATCAGTGTCTTCGCATAAACGCCGTGAACCGGAAAATGCGCCCTCGGGGTCACGACGTTGGTAAATACGCAACTCGGACCGCAGAACACGTTGTCTTCAATCTCCACGCCCTCGTACACCGACACGTTGTTCTGTATCCTGACGCCGTTACCAATCTTTACGTTGTTTCCGATGTTGACATTCTGTCCCAGCGAGCAGTCTTTACCTATCACCGCACCTTTCTGGATATGACAGAAATGCCAGATTTTGGTGCCGTCGCCCACGACGGCACCATCGTCAATATAACTCGATTCGTGTTTAAAAAACATTATAAGTTAGCTTTTTCAATGTCTTTGAAATAGTTCACCGTGCCGACTTTCAGCTCTTCTGTGGCAGCGTCGTCGCACACTATGATGCCTTTCGGATGCATCTGCAATGCGCTGACGGTGCAGAGATGGCACACGCCGCCTTCGATGGCCTGTGCTAAAGCACGTGCCTTGTTGTGGCCGTTGGCGAGAATCATAACCTCATCAGAGTCCATCACCGTGCCTACACCTACTGTTAGAGCGGTCTTTGGCACCTTGTTGATGTCGTTCTCAAAGAAACGTGAGTTAGCGATGATAGTGTCGGTCGTCAACGACTTTACTCTTGTGCGTGATGTCAGTGATGAGCCTGGCTCGTTGAAAGCGATATGGCCGTCAGGACCGATGCCGCCCATGAACAGATGGATGCCGCCGTAGCTCTTGATCTTGGCTTCGTAACGTGCACATTCGGCCTCGAGGTCCTTAGCGTTGCCGTTGAGAATGTTGACGTTCTCTTTCTTGATGTCGACATGGCTGAAGAAATTGTTCCACATGAAGGAGTGATAGCTCTCCGGATGGTTCTCCGGAATATTCACGTATTCGTCCATGTTGAATGTCACCACATTTTGGAACGACACCTTGCCGGCTTTGTAAGCCTCTATGAGGCATTTGTAAGTGCCGATAGGTGTTGAGCCTGTTGGCAAACCGAGGATGAAAGGCTTTGTAGCCGTCGGCTTGAACTCGTTTATTCTGCGGACGATGTGATTGGCCGCCCACTGTGACATTTTTTCATAATTTGGCTCAATTATAACTCTCATATCTTTAAAATTTTAAGGTTTTTACTTTATTAATTCTCTTGCAACGGCAATAAAATTCAACGCCCGCTCCGTATCATTCTTGATCTGTTTGACGAAGCTGTTGTCGTCGAGTCTGCCGTTCACAGCGTCTCTTTCTTCCATATTACGGAATGTCGAGTTGCGGATCACGTTATCGTAGTCTTTCTTTCTTGACTCATAGACCTGGTCGCACACGTATTGAAGCACTTTTTCGCCCCTGCTGAGCGCGTCGGCAAAGATCTCTTTTGTCAAAGAAGGACATTTGTTGTAGATGAATCGCAACGCCTGATAGCTGTGTAACAGCTTGTCGTTCCGATACTTAATCCACAAATCGTTGTAGCGCTTGTGGATGTCGTCCCAGCTGTCGAGAGTGCCGTTGCAGATGTCATCGATGAGTTTCTCGAGGTCGTCAGCTGTCATGAGCTGGCCACCGAGGTTGACCCATTCACGCTGACGCACGTTGGTCAGACGCTTGCACATCTGCTCGAACGTCTCCTTCGGATGGATCTCCATGTGGTAGATTAGGTTCTTCACAGAGTAGTAGACAATCATGTCCTCATAGGCATGATATGCCTCGTAAGGCTTGAGTATCACCACTTTACGATGCGACTTCTCCATCTCTTCGCCAAGCACTTCGAGACCTTTCACAACAGCCTTGTCGCCGTTGAGCAGCTTGTGCCCGAGGTCGCGCAAGGTGTAGTATTCCTGCTCCGGATTCTCGCCTTTCGAGCGCAGATAAGCCTTTGCAGTCCACACCTCGAGGAGCTTGCGTCCCGCTATGACCTCTTCCATGGTATCTGGTGCAAAGGTCTCAAACTCAATGTTTTGGATCTTGCGTAAGCGTTTGTCGCGTTTCTGATACTTGGAGGTGTTACGTGCGATGGCGTACATGTTGTACATCCACCAGTAAGCTGGCATCACCTCGAGCTGGTCTTTCGCCACGTTGTTGTTTACCAAGGCGAATGGCAGCTTGATGTTCATCTCGTTAGGATAGTCAGCTTTCGAAAGCAAGGTGAACGACGCGAACTGCGATGAGTGTTTGACGCTGGAGCACAGTCCCGGCCAGAAACCGCGTTTCGCCACTATCTCACCGTCGGTGGCGCGGCTGTTGTGGTTAGAGCCGAGTGTGGCACCCGCCGCCATGTTGCTCTGTCCCATCACACAGGCCGCGATGAGGAATGAGTTGTTATGGTGCTGCTCATGTGCCGGGAATATCAGGTTGTTCAACACCTCGCAGCATGAGATAGTCGAGTTGTCGCCCAAGATAGAATAGATGACACGCGCTCCGTATTTCAGGTTGCAGTTGTCACCGATGACGAAACGTGTCGCCACCACAGAGTAGAAGATATGGCAGCCGTAGCCCACGATGCCGTTGACCAAAATCACACCCTCGCCAATCTGTGTGGGCTCTTCCTCCGAGGAGTTGATGGTGATGTTTTTCAGCTTGTTGGCGCCTTTGATGTAACAGCAAGGCCCGATCTTCGCGTCTTTGACGATCCAGGAGTTCTTGATGACACAGCCTTCGCCGATGGTGCCATAGTAGCCTCTGCGGCTGTCGAACGACTTATTTGTTATCTCGAACAATCTGTCCTGAAGCTTCTGAATATCAGTGTATTTTGCCCAGAGATAGGCGTCGGCGGTGATCATGCCGTCGAAAGGAAGCACCCTGCGCCCGCCGGCTTCGTTCATGAGCTCGAGCCAAACACGCACGTCTTCTGGCTCGCCCTCCTTGAGGATGCCGTTGCCGAACTTCGAGTGGTCGGTGCATGAGATCTCATGTATGTTGAAAAGGATGCATCGGTCACCGATGATGTAGTTGGCGATGTAATGCACATCGTGAAGTGCCACGTAATTGCCGATGTCACAAGAGATAATGGTACTGCCGGTAATACCACACGCCATCTTCAGATCGTGATACTGAAGCACCACGTTTTTGATGGCTCCGATGCGTACCATACCGTAAAAACGATTGTTTTTCACCAAGTTGGTGTCGAAATCATCAGTCACAAGGATATCGTCCCAGCTGGTGGCAGTGTTGCTGTTCTTCACCAAGCGCTCGATCTCGTCGGAACGCAAGTGACGCCAGCCGTTTTCGGGTTTCTTAGCCTGCTGATTTCTGAAAAAATATTCGTCGAGACCTTCCTTGAGATACTTTTTGTCAATAAAGTTCTCGTAAATACTTTCATAAGGTAATATAGTAACTTTATCCATTTTATTTAATTTTAGGGTTTATAATTAGTTGATAATCAATGATTATCACTCCCTATTCACGGAAATGGTGTCACTACACGCGCATATCTGCATTTAGCATTGATAATATGTAATAACTTATCTGTTAGCATACATTGACTCGTAATATTTTTCGTATTCGCCCGATGTGATGTTATCCATCCAGGCTTGGTTTTCGAGATACCATCTCACTGTCTTCTCGATGCCTTCCTCAAACTGCAGACTCGGCTCCCAACCCAGTTCTTTTTGAAGTTTGGTAGAGTCGATGGCATATCTCATGTCGTGTCCCGCACGGTCGGTCACAAAGGTGATGAGGTCCATGTCCTCGCCTTCTTTTCTGCCCAAAAGTCTGTCGACGGTGTTGATGACGACCTTGATGATATCTATGTTTTTCCATTCGTTGAAGCCTCCGATGTTATACGTCTCTGCCACCTTTCCCTTATGGAAAATCAAATCAATAGCTCTTGCGTGATCTTCTACATACAACCAGTCGCGCACGTTCTCGCCCTTGCCGTAAACAGGCAATGGCTTGCGATGACGTATATTGTTGATAAACAACGGGATAAGCTTCTCTGGGAACTGGTACGGACCGTAGTTGTTAGAGCAGTTTGTAACGATGGTAGGCATTCCGTAGGTGTCGTGGAAGGCTCTCACGAAGTGGTCGGAGCTTGCCTTTGACGCTGAATATGGCGAATGCGGCATATATTTCAGGTCTTCGGTGAAGAACTTGCTTCCGTAGGCCAGATGGTGTTTTCCTGACGATGCCTTGGTGGTGAACGGAGGCTCGATGCCTTCGGGGTCGGTCATCTCCAGTGCTCCATACACCTCGTCGGTCGAGATGTGGTAGAAACGTTTGCCTTCCCACTTCTCAGGCAGTTGCTCCCATGTGAGCTTTGCTGCTTGAAGCATGCTCAAAGTGCCCATCACGTTGGTCTGCGCGAAGGTGAACGGGTCTTTGATGGAGCGGTCCACGTGGCTCTCCGCTGCAAGGTGGATCACGCCGTCGACATTGTATTTCTTGAAGATTCCCATTATCGTCTCGAAGTCGCAGATGTCGGCCTTGACGAAGGTGTAGTTGGGCTTGTTCTCGATGTCCTTCAGGTTTGCGAGGTTGCCCGCGTATGTCAGCTTGTCGACGTTAATGATATGATAATCAGGATATTTATTCACAAAAAGTCGCACAACGTGACTCCCGATGAATCCTGCGCCGCCGGTGATGATGATGTTCTTCATAGTTTGTTGATGCATTTTTTTAACGACTCCTTCCAATGTGGAATCGTGATATTTAACCTATTTTTAATCTTTGTCTTATCCAAAACGGAGTAGCTCGGTCGCTTGACCTTGCTCGGAAACTCGTCGCTGTGGCATGGCTGTATGTCGCAGGTGTTGCCGCTCAGCTCGCAGATCTCCTTTGCGAAGTCGTACCAGCTTATAACTCCTTCATTACTAAAGTGATAAACTCCGGATAATTGAGTATTGACAGTTGATAATTGATAATTATTTTCCTTTTTTAGGATTTCAATAAACTTCATGATGGCATTTGCCAAGTCGAGGGCGTAGGTCGGGGTGCCGATCTGGTCGAAAACGACGTTGAGTGTGTCGCGCTCCGATGTGAGCCGGCGCATCGTTTTCACGAAGTTGTTTCCGAACTCTGAATATAGCCATGCAGTCCTGATAATCAAATAGTTACATCCTACTTTCTGGATGGCTTGTTCGCCGTGTAGCTTGGTTCTGCCGTAGGCTCCTGTCGGGTTCACGGGCTCGTCTTCGGTGCGTGGCGTGTTGCCGTCGTTGCCTCCGAACACATAATCTGTGGAGATGTGGATGAGCGTGGCATCGTTGGCTTTACAAGCCTCGGCAAGATATCCAACAGCTTGAGCGTTAATGAGTTCTGCCGTCGCCTCATCGTCTTCGGCCTTGTCGACGTTGGTGTAAGCCGCACAGTTGACCACCACTTTTATGTCGTTTTCCTTGACGAAATCCATCACGGCGTCGCGGCTGGTGATGTCGAGTTCCTCCACATCGGTGAAGATGTAGAGGTCGGAGCTTCCTTTGGAAACTATCCGCATCTCGTTGCCGAGCTGGCCGTTGGCGCCTGTGACTAAAATATTCATCTTAAGTTCTTTTTCATTCAACATCGAAAAACTCGAAATACCCTAAATATTCCCTCTAAAATTAAAAGGTGACTCAAAATCTTTAAACGAAGGATGATGTTTGTCTTTTTCCGACAGAATCACGTGTTGTTCTGGTATTAACCAGTTGATGTTCAGATCTTTATCATCCCATTGCAGAGCTCCTTCGCTTTGTGGGGCGTAGTAGTTGTCGCATTTGTACTGGAAGACCGCTGTCTCGCTCAGTACCGAGAATCCGTGGGCGAATCCGCGTGGTATGAACAGCGTCCTGTGGTTGTCTTCCGACAGCTCCACCGCCACGTGTTTGCCGTATGTTGGCGAGCCTTTGCGGATGTCGACTGCCACGTCGAGCACGCGACCTCTCACGCAGCGCACCAGCTTAGCCTGGGCAAACGGCGGAATCTGAAAATGTAGTCCGCGCAGCACCCCATAGCATGATTTCGACTCGTTGTCCTGCACAAAAACCGCGTCGATGCCAGCTTTCTCAAAGTCTCTCTGCGAAAACGACTCAAAAAAATATCCTCTCGCGTCGCCGAACACTTTCGGCTCAATAATAACTACTCCTTCTATGTCTGTCTTTACTATCTCCATTTTTCAAAAAAGAACAATTAACCTGCAAAATTACATAATCATATTATAATATCAAAGAAAAAAATGTATTTTTGCAAAAATTTTGTCAATATGATTCTTTGTCTTGAAACAGCTACGCCATCATGTTCGGTGGCATTGGTTAACAACGGCGAGGTTTTGGCTTGCGAGGAAGACCCTAAAGGCCAGAACCACTCAGAAAAGATTACGCTTTTCATCGATTCGGTGATGAAAAAAGCGGGCATCTCATACGACGACCTCGACGCTGTGGCCGTCAGCATGGGACCGGGCTCCTACACAGGTCTCCGCATCGGCGTGAGCACCGCCAAAGGACTCTGCTACGCTGTTTCAAAACCACTCATTGCTGTCGAAACATTGTACGCTATGGCATATGGTGGTCTGTCCGTCATTTCGAGCGAAGTCGAGAAATCACCGGCAAACAATTCAGCCAGAAATCAATCATTATTCATTCCCGCCATCGACGCCCGCCGCATGGAGGTCTACGCCGCCATCTTCGACGAAAATGTCAATAAAATAAAGGATACCGAGGCTGTCATTATCGACGAGAACTCATTTGCAGACCTTAAGAAAGACCACCATCTCTATCTTTTTGGCGACGGCGCAGACAAATGTGCCGAGATCTTCGCAAATGATGACAAAATAACCGTGATAAAAGACTTCTATTGCTCGGCTAAATATATGAATACTATTGCACAACAAAAATTCAATAATAGTGAATTTGTTGACGTGGCATATTTCGAGCCGTTCTACCTAAAAGATTTCGTCCCAGGAACACCAACGGTCAAGGGACTTAAATAACCGCCGTCATTTCGACCGACCGAAGGGAGTGGAGACCTGAGCGAAGCGAAAGCATTCACCTTTGGTGAATAAATCTCCGCCAAATTATTTTACAGAAATTCTACAACCATTCGAATAAGCACCAAACTCTGGAGCATACTGGCATTGTATGTATGAATATCCGGCGCTGAAGCTGCCGTCTTTTGTCACGTACAGCTCATACGAAACCGTGTGTTTCCCTTTTGGAAGATACTCGAAGAAATACTCCATCGCAACGTCAGAGGTGCTTTGATAATACCATAATCCGTTATCCCAATGGTATCTCGAGAGTTGTTCCGTCGGCTCGAAACATGCGCCGCGCAAGTCTTTGAGATACACAAACTCCATGTCCTGACTGTTTTCAAACGTGATTTTCACTGTGACTTTGTCGCCTACTTTCACGTCTTCCGGCATGATAATCTCACGTTTGACCTTCATTGCGTCGTTATGCTTCTGCACCTTGTCAATCGGCACGAAATATTGTCTGTACAAGCCGCCCCACACCACGTGATTCGACTGGTTGTCGACGAAGACTTTGACGCTGTCGTCTTCAATAATCATTGAGGCTTTGGCATCTTCAGCGGTCCAGTCGGTGCCTCTGTTCATGATGGCGAAGACCGCCTCCACGGAAGCACGCTCATTCTCCCACATGTTTGTGCGTTTCTGAGTCAGAATCCACAGGCGCATGGCATCTGTCTCCACTGTCTTTGGCTCGATTTCGTTGAATGCTTCCAGAATTCTCGACTCAGCCTCAACACTTATGTTTCGCCAGTACATTCCAAGCTCGTTTTTGATCGCGCGCTCGCGTAACGACTTGATAATCAACCACGCAACATCTTTGATGTTGTTTCTGTCCATTATCAGTGCGATATAAGCTTGCTCTTCAACTTCATAACGACGCCAGTCTGTATGTAATTTGTTGATATAGAATGCTTTGGCTTCCTCGAATTTGTCGGATGTCTCGTATGTGAAATAACTCATGGCGTAAAGGTCTTTCATCGTCATGAAGTCGCAGATAGCGTTGTTTTTCTTCTTCTTGGTGTCGAGTTTGTTATATCTGTCAACTATTTGATTTTCAATATAATGGAAGGCTTTGTCAGTTATTTCATTAGATATTCCGAGTCGCCCCAAACCACTTAATATATATTGTGTGATATATTCGCTCTCAGGCATGCCGTCAATCCACGACCAACCGCCGTTGACAGTCTGTTTTTCAGCTAACAGTAAGAGTGCTGTCTGGATGTTTTTGTTAATCAACTCACTATCAAACAGTTTTATCACATTGGCACGCTGCTGAGCTTCGTTTTTGGCATCCAAAACCCATGGCGTTTCATTAAGCAAAATGTTCTTTAAGTCTTCATTTTGCTGAATTTCCGACAAGGTATCGTTTTCTTGAATTACCAGTAAATCCAGTATATTCGGATTGTTTTCAATTATTTGTTGCGATAACAAATTGACGAAATACCTGTTGAAGGCTGTCGTGGCATATTTTTCGTCGCCTTCAGCGACATAGGGCAATGCTTTTATCGCATATAATATTGGATTTGCTTTGATATCCAACTTGATATTGTAATTTCTTTCGCCTTCGTGGTTAATGCTGAAATTAAATAGTTTCGTTTGATTCGCATCAACCGTGAGCGCATAAGTCTGTATAATGAATGCTTCGGTGCTCAAAACAGGCATCTCGTGTTGCTCGGCGTCGCTGAAACCGTCAGTCATTGCTGAGAATCTGAACTTCAGGATGTTCAAATCTTTCTGCATCGCCACCTTCCATCGCACACTGCGGCTCTGACCTGCTGAAATAGGCTCCATATCGATGGCTTGGTCAGAAATTATTAAGTTCACCAAATTGTCTGCATCGTCAAAAACCTCAAGTTTTGCTGATGGTTTCACTGCTTCGTCTGAAAGGTTGATGACGTTTGCGGCTATCCAAAGCGTATCCTCATCGTAGGCAAAACGCGGCATGTCGGCCATAATCATCAGCGGCTGCTGTGTGACGATGGTCTTTTCAAATCTTCCAACCTTCAAATCTTTTGAGTAAGCCAAAAGCTTTAAGTTCCAACGTGTCAGCGCGTCAGGCATGGTGAAGGTGAAGGTGCAGTCGCCGTTTTCGTCGGTCCGCAGGTTAGGGTTGAAGAATGCCGTCTCGTTGAAGTCTTTACGGATCTTTGCGGGCTCGGTCTCAGGAGTCTCATCAAACACAGTATTCCCAGCTTCATCGTATTTGTGATCTATTACTAAAGCCTCTTCTTCAACCACAGCAGCATCGTCCATACAGTAATAGATATTCCTGTTCATCGAACTGCTTTTTAAACCGAAATGATATCGGTTTGGAAGCAGATTCATCGCCGAAAGCATCAGGTTATCTTCGATAAAGAATTGCGAAATATTGTAAAGCTGGTATTTTGTCCGAGTATAGAAACTACCATCAGACTGTATTCCGTGACCGATAAGAATATAAGGTTTTGTGCGCAACTCCCAGTTGTGTTTTGCAAATTTGTCGAGCGAAGCATCATACATAACGGCCATTAGCGACGATTCGGTTGGGTTGCCTTTGTAGTCTTTCACCGTCACGCTCCATGTCTCCTCCGAGCCCGGCAAGACCTTGTTACGCTCCGTGTTTAGCGTGATTTCCAAATCCATATTGTCGTAAGGCACGTTAACATGAGATTCGTCTATCATGTCTGTGTTATGTTTTACCAGCGCCACCATGAATTTTAGACGACCACGGTCTTCCTCGCGAACCTTATACTGCATCCTTATCACATTGTTATTCAAGGTAATACGCTCCGATTTGATTATTGTTTCGCCTCTTTTTATGATAACCAAGGCCGACACGTTTTTCTCCGACGAACCGACGTAATAATTTATTGTCTCGCCAGGCTGGGCCGAAGTCTTGTCGATATTTGTCCAAAGCATAGATTTATAAGGCATCTTCTTCGATTTTATATCGTGCACGATATATTTTTTTGAGAAGGCCGAAAGGGTGTCATCAACCGAACGGAGTTCTATAATATACTGTGCCGGCGTCAATTTTTTGTCTTGCAGAAGTTTGGCTTTGCCATCGACGTCAATTACTCCTTGACAGACAATTTCTTTTGAAATATCATTCTTTGCATAATAATCAAAATTCGGGA
>Ga0265298_10001167_pt1 | contig 38767 bp, 31 predicted proteins | sample AusTroGonzalo_MG_3_FD_193486 | JGI IMG/M metagenome (GOLD analysis project Ga0265298, IMG submission 193486) | Bovine rumen microbial communities from tropical cattle in Woodstock, Queensland, Australia - Gonzalo_01 | ecosystem: Host-associated > Mammals > Digestive system > Stomach > Rumen ...
CATTAATGGATTGTCATCCCTTAACAACGAATATACTTGACAAAATTCATCATTTGACAGATCCGGGGCACACAGCTTCAAAGAATCAACATTGCTGAAGTGACCATAATTTATAGCAGAAATCACTGTCCTAGTATCCATATTGACCACATTGTCCATTGACATCAATTTTTTCAATTGATTCAATGTCAACCAAATGAAATTGTCGGGGATATCCAGTTTCTCATCCTCGGGAATTTCAATAATAATATTTCTATTCCTTTTTTTGAAAAAACGTGCTCCTTGTTCAGACTGCAATTGATCAACCAATATCTTTACTTCTTTTCCCCCATTGAAATATTCCAAAAAAAGAGGGGTTTTCCCCTTATGCACACGGGTGTAATTGCTTTTTGTAGCTTGAAGGGTGGGGGATAATTGAACCACATTGATATTTCCAGGTTCAATTTTTGCTTGCAAAAGAAAATGCAACACTCCATTTTTCATCTGTGTCAGTATACCCAAAAAACCTATTTCCGGCTGGTTGATAATGGGTTGGTCCCAAGTTTCTTTCAAACCATAGTTTGTTTTCACACGTATACCATCTATACTAAAAAACTTTCCAGAAACATGTTTAATTCTACCCTCTTCTTGATCGTATGCCCACAAATTCATACTATCAAGGGGAATTTGTGTAACATCTACTTTTACCGCTTCCCTCCTTGCATACAACCATTGAAGAATTTCTTCTGTTGATATATACTCAAATGATTCAGTTAATGCAGATTCAAAAAATTCAATTTCTGTATAATTACTCATCCTAATTAATTTGATGCAAAATTACAAAAAATTTCAGTCTACCACAAAAAAAATGGCACATCTTTCTCAACAATTTTGTATTTTTGCATTTTAAAACTACAATACAATGAAAAACTTTGATTGGAAATCATTTTTTAAAAAAGTATGGCCACATTTTTTTGCTGTATTATTATTTTACATTTTATGCTGTACCTATTTTTCTCCCGTAGTATTCGAGGATAAGGGACTCCCTCAAGGGGATGTTTCACAATCACAATGTTGGGGAAAAGACGGCAACGAATATATAAGAGAAACTGGAAATAACGTATATTGGTCCAATCAAATGTTTGGAGGCATGCCTCATAATTATACTATTGTTAATACAACATCTAATTTTTTTCAAGTATTTGAAAAACTACTATTATTTGGATTATCTAAGCTTCATATAGGTTTAATGTTTTTATATCTAATTGGTTTTTATATATTTCTTGTCGCCATGGGCTGCAATCCATGGTTGTCAATATTGGGCTCTTTTGCGTATGCATTCGCATCATACAATCTAATCATCATAGAAGCCGGACATGTGAATAAAGGTCTAGTAATGGCTACTATTGCACCTATTATTGGCGGTGTGATACTATGTTATAGAGGGAAATATCTATGGGGAGCACTTATCACTTTAATCTTTGTGGGCTTGAATGTAATGTGGAATCACCAACAAATTAGCTATTATTTGATATTGATTCTAACATGTCTTGCCATTGTTTATTTCATATATGCCATCAAAGAACATACCATAAAAAATTTCATCACAGCTTCTGTTATTCTTATTTGCGCAGCAGGAATAGCAGCCATTCCTGCTGCAGGAAGACTACTTCCCGCCATGGATTATGCTAAAGAAACCATGCGTGGAGGTGCTGTTTTGAAAAACAATGCAGAAGGGGAAAAAGAAAGTTCTGGTTTAGAAAAAGATTATGCTTACCAATGGAGTTATGGCAAAGCGGAGACCTTGACATTGCTCGTTCCTAACATGTATGGAGGTAGCTCACACTACAACTTAGGAAATGACTCAGAATGTTACAAAGCATTGCGCGGCACGGGACAGGGAAAACAGTTCTGTCGCTATGCACCCACCTATTGGGGACCACAGCCTTTTACTTCAGGACCTGTTTACGCTGGTGCCATCGTATGCTTCTTGTTCATCTTGGGACTGTTTGTCGTGAAAGGACCAGAAAAGTGGTGGTTGCTCGCCGCTACTATCATATCCATCATCTTGTCATGGGGAGGAAATTTTCCAGCAGTCAACAATTTCTTGTTCGACCATCTGCCTCTGTACAATAAATTCAGGACCCCTTCTATGGCACTCATTATAGCAGGATTTACGATGGCAGCCACAGCCGCTTTGGCTATCAAAGAAATATGCCAATTGTTTAAAGAAAAGAAAAGCGCCCCCAAGGCAGGTAAAAACACAACTGATGAGTCAAAGAAAATTATGCAGTATGTGTATATATCCGCTAGTATTACTGGTGGTTTATGTCTGCTGTTCGCTCTGTTTGGTGGTAGCCTTTTCAGTTTCTCATCGCCTGCCGACGCCAATTATCCCGACTGGTTAATCTCCGCCTTGAAAACTGACAGAAAATCCATGCTCACCACCGATGCTTGGCGCTCTTTAATATATATAGCCTTGGCTTTTGCTTTGGTTTGGGCTTATATCAAATATTCCTTCAAAGCCAACTATATGATTATTGCCTTAGGTACACTGATTTTGATTGATTTATGGGCAGTGGACAAGCGTTTCCTTAACGATGATTCCTTCGTCAAAAAAGAAAAAGCAATGGAACACAAACCAACCCCTGCTGACGAATTAATCTTACAGGATACTGACCCCGATTATCGTGTACTTAACCTCACCACAAACACCTTCAATGAAGCTAATACCTCCTATTTCCATAAATCCGTCGGAGGATATAGCCCTGCCAAATTGCGTCGCTACCAAGATATTATCGATTATCACTTCGCCAGAGGACTCAATATGCATGTGCTCAACATGCTCAATACACGCTATTTCATCGTCCCTGGACAGGACCAATTACCCATGGTTCAACGTAACCTCAATGCCTTGGGCAACGCATGGTTTGTGGATAGTCTGAAATGGGTGAACGGACCAGATGAGGAAATCGTAGCCATTACCAACTTTAATCCAGCCAAGACCGCTTTCATTGACAATTGCTGGAAAGAAAATCTGAAAGATCTATCTGATGTGACCGCCTCAACCGATTCTGCCGCAACCATTCAACTAATCAACTATGCTAATCCTGGAAATCTAATTTACGAAAGTAATAACCCGAATACTCAACTGGCTGTATTCTCGGAAGTATATTACAAGACCTGGCATGCCTATATTGATGGCCAAGAACAACCTTTGGTACGTGTCAATTATATCCTTCGAGGTTTGGAAATTCCCGCAGGCAAGCATACTATTGAATTCAAGTGCATTGATGATGTATTCATTCAAGCACAAAAAATATCAATGGCCGGCAATATTGCAGTAAGTATATTATTAGTACTTTTGATTGCCGGATTAATTGCCAAACCAATTATCCAAAAACGTAAAGAAAAAACAGTTCAAGCATAAAACTTACAACTTAAATATCCGCTCCATCAACTGCCACTTCTCTGCCGAGGTGGCAGTTTTTTCTGCCTGCTGGAAGCGTGACATATAGGCTTCCCATTCAGCCTGGCGAGGAAGGGTGGCCAAACGGGCATTATCTTTCTCCCAATCGAAGTCATCCACCGTATCCACAATCATAAACAGCGTGTTCCCGTGGATATAAATCTGCATATCCAAGATGCCTACTTCACGGATACCTGCTTTGATTTCAGGCCATACATGAGAGTGCTCTTCCACATACTGGGCAATTAGTTCTTTGTCATCACGAAGTTTCAGCGTCTGGCAATAGCGTTTCATATTAATCAAGCTTTATTAGTTTCGACTTTGGTTACATATACCGCATACATCAGCACCACAGCAAAACAAATAGCAGGTACAATATAGGACCAATTGATGCCGAAAGCATCTGACATCATGCCTTGCACGGGAGTCAAGACAGCCCCTCCCAGTATGGCCATAATCAAACCGCTGGCCCCGATTTTTGCATCACCTGGCTGACCACCACAATCCTCTCGCTCCACATTTCCAAGTGCTATACCGTATATGGTGGGGAACATCAGACTCATGAATACACTAATCAGCATTAAGGCAACCACCAATACCCATTGAGAACCAACTGAGAAAACGACTACCAAGGTGCATATCAAAGATAAAAGTGCTCCAAATACCAGAAGTTTAGAGGGTTTGAAATACTTCATCAGCCATGTATAGACAAAGCGAGACGCGCAAAAACCGATAATGCTAATCAAATAGATGGTAGCCGCCGGCTTCTCTAAAATTCCCAGTTCGTTCATCACAATGCGAATAGTAAAACTCCATACACCGATTTGCGCCCCCACATAAAAAAACTGAGCAATGACCCCAAAGAGATATTTCTTGTTGGCCACCAACCGCTTAACGGATGCCCGCCAATTGTTTTCCTCATCGTCCGACACCATACTCTTCCCTTCGGGCATCTTCACACACATCATCACTACCATAATCACTAGCAAGACACAACCCAACCCAAAATAGGTGCCAGATACAGAGTATAAGGATATATCACTCAATATAAAAGTCTGACTAAGCAAAATGCCCGTAATAGAGCCCAGAGGATTGAATGCCTGAGCCACATTCAAACGACGGGTAGCGGTTTCGGGATCACCCATACTCAAAATATATGGATTGGCCGTGGTTTCCAGCACACTGCACCCACAAGCCAATATATAGATAGCTACCAAATAGAATCCATACGAAGCAACTTTGGCTGCCGGGAGAAACAACATGGCTCCCGCTGCATACAAACACAAGCCCAATATCACCCCTGATTTGAAGGAATGTTTTCGAATGAACAAAGCGGCAGGAAATGCCACACAAAAATATGCCCCGTAAAAAGCCAACTGAATCAGGGAAGTTTGTGTATCGCTCATAGACATAATACGCTTGAACGCAGCCAATAGCGTATCGGTCATATTATTGGCCAATCCCCATAAAAAGAACAGGGAGGTAACCAAAATGAACGGAACAAGATATTTCTTTTCGAGTACTTTCATAACTATAGGTATTATTTTGAGACTACATCGTTCTTCGAATACGTATTCCAAAAGTGTTCTCTATCGGTTTTTCACTCACAAACACGAAATAGCCACCACCCCCTGCTCCACTCAGTTTCCAACCCAAAACGCTGTCTTTATATTGTGCTAATACCGACATCACCTCAGGGTCTATCATGTGTGGGAACATGCTGATTTGCGCATTAAAGCTATCGGTAGTTGCCTTGCCCCATGCTTTCAAATCCTTTTTCAGCAAAGCCTTCCAACAATCATCAGCTGCAACGCTCAATGCTTTAGCATTTTCCTCATTAATATTTGTATCGGCCAATACGTCAAATTGCTCTTTTCTAGGAAACAACTGTAACATAAACAGATGTTGCTCGATAAAATCCAGAATATCATCATCCAAAACCGTTTCGATATGGCAAGGCCAATAATCGTTGTTGTAATCCAAGCGATTGAGTCCCGGGAAAACAATACCTATGGCATCCTGGCTGCCGCTCACATATTGCGTACCTGGTTTGTTTTCATAACGGAAAATCATTTTGGCCAACTTCTCGGGATTATCAGCAGGGTACTGATTACCCCACATTTCTATGGCAGCATTTCGAGAGGAAGTACTCAATCCGCTACGACTGTTGAACTGCACATCGGGTTCCAAATTAATAGTGAGCACCGCCCCTGGATAATATTTGCTTACAAACGGCTGATCAAGCCAACCACCAGCTAAATCAAGCCGAAAAGGGATACGGCATTGCTGGCGCAATTTGGTGGTGGAACGTTCGGGTAAACCCGTATGAGGAAGGCGTTGACTGACAATATATTGAATACCCAGCTCCTTGCACAGATTTTCCTTCAATGGAGAAGCTCCATCACTATTTACAAAAAAAATATCGGGTTTCAGAGCTTTCATTTCCTCCACAAAGTCTAACATGCCACTTCCCTTACTAATCCATGCATCCTTCACACAACGAAGTGCTTTAATCATATACAAACGTTCCGCTTCAGGATATACGGTTTTGCGCCCTTTCAACTCAAAAATAGTCTTATCGGAACCAACGCCAACATACAAATCACCATACGTAGCCGCCTCCTCAAAAAAAGCAACATGACCGCTATGAAGCATATCGTAACAACCACTGACAAAAACCTTCTTAGACATACTTTTAAAATTTGAGCAAAAATACGAATTTTTAATCGAAAAAAATCAGAATATTTCTTGTATCTTTGCAAGAAATTATTCATGCCACATTTACAATGAAAAAAATAGCTCTAATCACAGGAATAACAGGTCAAGACGGTTCATATTTAGCCGAATTTTTATTGGAAAAAGGATACGAGGTTCATGGCATTATGCGTCGCGCATCTTATTTTAACACAGGTAGAATCGAGCATCTTTACTTTGATGAATGGATAGAAGATATGAAGCAGAAACGCCAGATTAACCTACATTATGGCGATATGACAGATTCTTCTTCTCTCATCCGTATCATTCAGGCCGTTCAACCTGACGAAATATACAATTTAGCCGCTCAATCGCATGTAAAAGTTTCCTTTGATGTGCCCGAGTACACCGCTGAAACGGATGCAGTTGGTACTTTGAGGGTTTTGGAAGCAGTGCGTATTCTAGGCCTTGAAAAGAAAACCAAAATATACCAGGCTTCCACCTCTGAACTGTTTGGACAGGTACAAGAGGTTCCCCAATCGGAAACCACACCCTTTTATCCACGTTCACCATACGGAGTAGCCAAAATGTATGCTTTTTGGGTCATCAAAAATTACCGTGAAGCATACGGGATATATGCGGCCAATGGTATTTTATTCAATCACGAAAGCGAGCGCCGTGGCGAAACTTTCGTTACAAGAAAAATAACCTTAGCGGCTGCCCGTATTGCCAAAGGGAAACAGAAAAAACTGTATTTAGGTAATTTGAATGCCCAACGCGACTGGGGATATGCCAAAGATTATGTGGAATGTATGTGGCTGATACTTCAGCACCCTACACCGGAAGATTTCGTTATCGCCACTGGAGAAATGCATACGGTACGCGAATTCTGCACCCTGGCATTTGCCGAAGTTGGCATCAATCTAAAATGGGAGGGTGAGAACGAGAATGAAAAAGGCATAGATGTTGCCACTGGCAATGTGCTGGTGGAAGTGGATCCCAAATATTTCCGTCCTACCGAAGTTGAACAGCTTTTGGGGAATCCAGACAAAGCCAAAAGACTCTTGGGTTGGAATCCTACAAAAACTCCTTTCAAGGAATTAGTGAAACGAATGGTACAAAATGATTTGAAAATCGTTTAAGACTCAGATTAGATTATGGAAAAAAACGCCAAAATATATGTAGCAGGACATCATGGCTTGGTTGGCTCTGCCATTATGAGATGCCTGCAAAATTACGGATATAACAACATTATAGTCCGTAGCCACAAAGAACTGGATTTAAGAGACCAGCATCAGGTCAATCGCTTTTTTGAAGAGGAAAGTCCCGAGTATGTGTTTTTAGCAGCAGCAAAAGTGGGAGGCATTTTAGCCAACAACACCTATCCTGCCGATTTCATGTACGACAATCTATTGATTTCAGCCAATGTGGTCCATGCTGCTTACGAACACCAGGTCAAGAAACTTCTATTTCTAGGCAGCTCCTGCATTTATCCCAAAATGGCTCCGCAACCTATCAAAGAAGAATACCTTTTAACAGGCTCATTGGAACCCACTAATGAAGGCTATGCCTTGGCCAAGATCTCTGGCATGCAAATGTGCAAATTCTATCGTCGGCAATATGGCTGTGATTTTATTTCTGCCATGCCCACCAACCTCTATGGCATCAACGATAACTTTGATTTAAACAGCTCGCATGTGTTGCCGGCAATGATTCGAAAATTTCATGAAGCCAAAATCCAAGACAAGCCAGAAGTGGTATTATGGGGAACAGGTAAAGTGTTGCGAGAATTCTTATTTGTTGATGATTTGGCTGATGCACTTGTTCACCTGATGAACAATTATTCTGCAGAAAGTCATGTCAATATTGGGACAGGCGAGGATTTGAGCATTCATGATTTAGCACTTATGGTAAAAGATGTGGTGGGTTATCAAGGACAAATTGTATATGACAGTTCAAAGCCTGACGGTACACCCCGCAAATTACTGGACGTAAGCCTACTTCATAGCACCGGCTGGCATCACCAAGTACCGCTTCGCCAGGGTATTGAGATTGTGTACAATTGGTATCAAGAACAAAACAAATAAGATGAAACCGAAAGTAAGTGTTATCACCATCACCTATAATGCTGAGCGCTTTCTAAAAAAAACCATTGAAAGCATCCTCGGACAGACAAATAAAGATTTTGAATACCTGATTATTGATGGAGGCTCTAAAGACAATACAGCATCCATAATCTGTCAGTATGACAACCTGCATTATGGTTCCTACGAGGAGGCCATGCAAAGAGGCGACTCGTACTCCGGCAAAATCCTTTGGATTTCGGAACCCGACAAGGGATTGTATGACGCCATGAACAAAGGCATGCATCTTGCACATGGTGATTTCGTATGGTTTATCAATGCAGGAGACAAAATCTATGATGATGAAACCCTACAGAAAGTAATCGATACCATTGACAGCAATCCCAACTGCGACGTGGTTTACGGTCAATCCATTATCATTGACGAGGAAGATAATATCCGTGGTGAACGCCACAAGATTGCACCCAAAAACCTCGAGTTCAAAAGCTTACTTAATGGGCTAGTAGTATGTCACCAGTCTATACTTGTTAGAAAAGCCATTGCTCCCGACTACGATATCCAATACCGCATTTCCGCAGATTACGATTGGGTATGCAAAGTATTGGCAAAATCAAAACAGAACTGCTATATAGATGATTACATCTCTCGTTTTATGATAGCAGGTGTTTCTGCTCAGCAACGAAAGAAATCATGGTTGGAACGTTATCACATTATGAAGAATCACTTTGGCATTCTTCCAACCCTATGGGCACATGTGATAATTATTCTCAAGTACCCTTTCTCTCATAAAGAATAAAGGAAACACCCTTACAATATCCCTTTGAAATACTCAATGGTTTTCTCCAGACCTTCGCGCAACTGAATGGTAGGTTCCCAGTCGAGCACTGCTTTGGCTTTGTCTATCACAGGCTTACGTTGCTGGGGATCATCCAAGGCAGCGGCTTGGTAAACAATCTTGGACTTAGAACCTGTCATCTCCACTACCAACTCAGCCAACTGCTTGATGGTAAATTCTTTGGGATTACCCAGGTTGATAGGTCCAGTAACACTGTCATCGGTGTTCATCATGCGAACAAAACCTTCTATCAGGTCATCGCAATAGCAAAAACTACGGGTTTGCTCACCAGTACCATAAATGGTAATATCTTTCCCTTGCAATGCCTGCACGATGAAATTGGAAATCACACGGCCATCGTTGGGATGCATGTGGGGACCGTAGGTATTGAAGATTCTCACCACCTTGATATTCACATTGTTCTGGCGATGGTAGTCGAAGAACAAAGTCTCGGCACAACGCTTACCCTCATCATAGCAAGAACGCACTCCAATGGGATTCACATTGCCCCAATACTCCTCGGGTTGAGGGTGAACAAAGGGATCGCCATATACCTCGCTGGTAGAGGCCTGCAATATTTTTGCCTTAATACGATGGGCTAATTCCAACATATTTACCGCCCCCATCACAGAAGTGTTGATGGTTTGAATGGGATCGTATTGATAATGAATAGGGGAAGCCGGACATGCCAGATTGTAGATTTGATCAACCACGATGTAGAAAGGTTCGGTAATATCATGACGAATCACCTCAAAATAAGGGTTGTTCATCAAATGTACAATATTCCGTTTGCTGCCAGTGAAGTAATTGTCCAAACAAATCACCTCGTTTCCATCCTTCAATAATCTTTCACACAAGTGAGAGCCTAAAAAACCAGCACCTCCTGTAACCAATATTTTTTTCATAAACTACAGATATTAATCAATTTAATTATTTATACAACTCCTCCTGGGTCTTCTTGGAGGCTTCTCGGGTGATAAACTCATGAATAAAGCCCATGCCGTAGCCAAACAGCTGGCAATAACAAGCCGCTATGGACATAAAAGCAATCTTTATACTCTTGTTCTTCACCAAAGATTCAATAAAAATAGCCAACACATAAACTCCGATGGGAACCAGGAAAATCCACCAATAGGTCCAATGACACAAGAGGGAAATAAGGGCTGCCAACACCAAGAGAATATTACCTATAACAAAGCAGGCAGGCAATAGGTGAACCAACTTCAAGGTTCCGGGATGAAGGGTATTCAGCAATATTCTTGCCTTGCCGAAGGTGTTCACCTGACGGAAGAATTTCTTCAGGTTAACTCTTCTTTTATGGTAAACATAGGCATCCGGGAAAAGCCGTGACTTGAAACCAGCCTCCTTAATACGGAAACTCAGGTCTATGTCCTCGCCTATCATATTCTTATACCCACCAATCTTTTCATACACCTCTTTGGCGATACCCATATTGAAAGACCTGGGGGAAAACTTGTTCACATTTTTGGTAGCCCCTCTGATGCCTCCGGTGGTCAACATAGAAGTCATGGCATAGCTGATGGCCTTTTGCATATCGTTGAAGGAGCTGTCGGCCGCATCCGGTCCACCATAGCAATCCACATAATCTGAATTCAAATAACGCTTTACGGTTTTCACATATTGCGGAGGCATAATGCAATCGGAATCAAATACAATAAAATAGTTCCCCGATGCACGGTCCATACCGTAATTACGTGTTTCACTGCGTCCTGAGTTGGGCTTAAAGTAATAATGAAGATTCAGTTTGCCCTCGTACTGCTTACAAATCTCTTCGCAACGCAGGGTTGAGCCATCTTCGATAATCAGCACCTCAAAATCAGGGTCTGTCTGCTTTGCCAAACTAGTCAATAACTCAGCCACCTCGTCAGGGCGATTATATACTGGAACAATAATCGATAGTCTTAAATTTTCCACCATCTTACTTCATAAAATTAATCTGCAAAAATACAAAAATTTTCAATTAGCCGTTCAAGGAAAGAATGGAGGCATACTTAGACGGTTTGCAAACGCCCCAAGCGCTCCTTTACCAACTCCCAATAGGCCTCTTGGTATTCAAGTGGCAAGAAAGACTGCCGAATAGTCGGTTGCCACTCAGCAGATTTCTTGATTACCCTACGGAAAATATTATCAATCACCTTATCAGATAATTCTGATTTTTGCATTGCCTGAACGAAGTCTTCCTTTTTTATTTTCCGTTTTTTTGCATTCAGGGTAAGAGCTAATTCCTCTGGATCACTCGGATTAACAATAGCCGCGTTCAGCAAATCATAAGCCGGTGTCAAACGAAATTCATCACCCGTTGGATTATATAAAGCAAAATTCTTGAGGTGCATATCATTATTACCTGTCAGCCAGCAAAAAATCAACAACTCGTAATAACGAGTTAGATCCATCTCGGGAACGGAAGAAAATTTTCGAATCACTTTTGCTACCTGCTCGTATGAACTTTTGTATTTATATTCTGTTTGACGCTCAGAAAGCTGGCATAAATCTTCCATAGGAATTTTATCTCCTGAAGGGTTTCTGTCAATACGGCGAGTAATATAGCAAAACTCTCCGTCTCTCATTCGAATGAGAGAGTGAGGAACCACCTGAATGCCAAGTTGTTCAGCCAAACACATCGTCAACTGTTCCACTTCAGGTAAAAAGGGATACATTTCTGTCTGAGGCTTAAGAATATATCCTCCCCATAGGCCCACCACCGTCAAACGATTACTACCTTTATGCTCATTGAGATGCAACGAGATTTTAGGCTGCACACCCGTCAAGGTAGTCTGGCTTTTAATAACCTCTGCTGCCAAAGAATCCATGTCAGCCCGTGTATAATCCAATATCGGTGCTGGAGAAATACCAAAAAACTTCTTGGCACACGAAGCGTGAAAATCAGTCTCTCCAGGAAGCAATTCCTTATTACAATATAAACACTTACTCATCATCTTCTTCTTTAATTTCAACAACACTTAAGGCTCCGATACAATCTTTACAACAGAGCAGCAATAAAGACATTCTGTCTAAAGAACTTATATCAGTATTTCGCAAAGCCACATCCAACAACCAACCTTCCGGAATCAATCCATCGAAGGCCGGAAACAAAACATTGCTCTCGTACGGAGTATCAGTTAATGGCAATGTTAAACTGACAGGCTTAGCATCATTGGTGGTCAGATATTCAGACAGATATTCAAAACGATAACCTGTATCTGTTTCCGTTAGCACACCAGCCAACTGTGTATTAAAAAATATATTAGCTCTTCTCATGTTCTCGTTTTTGAGGTACTAATTCATAATCAAATAAATTGAGGACTTTGTTCACCATATCTATCCTCTGTGAAGTTTTGCCTTGTTCCAACTCGCGAACAAAAAAAAGACTTACACCTGACCTGTAGGCCAGTTCCTCTTGTGTGAGGCCGTATTTCTTGCGCAGTGCTTTCACGCATAATGACAACTGTGTCTTCATAATTTTATATGATTTCGTCTGCAAAAATACAAAATTTTCTGGTATTATATGCAATCGCATATAATTTTTATTATTTTAGGTAATTTTATATGCTTTCGTGTATATTTTTAGAAGGATTGATGAAATTATACGCTATCGGGTATAATTATGGATATTCTAAAAGCCACCACCTTTCGCAGCGGTTATGTCCAGTTCTTCGGTGCAAACTTCACCTGCGCTGCGATGAAAGTCACGACATTTCACCTACCCCACACTGCGGCCTTCGGCCTTGTATGGGGCTATTAAGAGGATGTCCCTTCGGGACATAATTCTATGAGACAGAAATTTATGAAATATCATCTCTACTCAATTAATTCTACCACAAAACTCGAAAAACTTCAACGATTTTATGTAAATTTGCACTTTTATTGGCAAATATCACATCCATGAGGGAACAGCTACGGGAAATACTGAAAAAGCACTGGGGGTACGACAGTTTCAGGCCACTGCAGGAGGAGATTATCCTGTCGGTGATGGAAGGTCGCGATACCTTGGCCTTGCTACCTACTGGTGGTGGAAAGTCCATCTGCTTTCAGGTGCCTGCCCTTGCCCTTGATGGATTGTGCATAGTCATCTCCCCGCTTATCGCCTTGATGAAAGACCAGGTGGAGCATTTGCGCCAAGGTCATATCAAAGCCGCGGCCCTCTATTCAGGCATGAAGAAACACGAGATGGAGGTGGTGCTCAACAACTGCGCCTACGACCCCGACTATAAGTTTCTGTATGTGTCGCCCGAAAGACTGAAAACCGATAACTTCAGGGCTACCCTGCCCCATCTGAAGGTGTCGCTGATTGCCGTGGACGAGTCACACTGCATCTCGCAGTGGGGCTATGATTTCCGCCCCCCCTACCTAGAAATTGCGGAAATCAGAAAATTCTTCCCCAACGCTCCCGTACTTGCCTTGACTGCCACCGCCACCCCTGAAGTGGTGAAAGACATTCAAGACAAACTGAATTTCAAAAAGCACAATGTCTTCCAAAAAAGCTTCAGACGCGAGAACTTAACCTACTATGTAGTGAAAGAGGAAGACAAGCGCAACCGCATGTTGCGCATTGTGCAACGCTATCAGGGAAGCGGCATCATCTATGTGCGCAACCGTAAAAAGAGTCAGGAGATTGCGGAACTGCTGCAACACCACGGCATAAGCGCTGACTTTTATCACGCTGGACTGGACAATGTCACTCGCGACCGCAAGCAAAACGAGTGGATGAACAATCAGACACGCATTATTGTGGCCACCAACGCTTTCGGTATGGGTATTGACAAGCCTGATGTGCGCTTTGTGATCCACCTTGACATACCCGACACCTTGGAAAGCTATTTTCAAGAGGCAGGTCGTGGGGGAAGAGACGAACAGGAAGCAGTTGCTATCTTGCTGTATGACGGTAGTGACCTTCGCGAGCTAAGACGCAACCATGAACTTACCTTCCCTCCCATTGACGACATCCGCAAGGTATATAATATAATATGTAACCAATACAAGATTGCCCTTGGTGACGGCGAGGGACGCACTTTCCCCTTTCGTATTGGCGAGCTACTGAAACCCGCTGCCATGAACATGGTGGCCGTGTATAACTCCATCAAGTTTCTGGAAAAGATGGGCATCTTGTTTCTCAACGAAGACGGCAAAAGCCATTCGCAGCTGAGCATGAGCATCGGAGGGGAGCAACTAACCATTTTTGAGGACAAGCATCCCGAGCATGACGAGTTTATCAAGCTGATTTTAAGGTCGTACAGCGGACTGTTCACCAAGTATGTAACAATAGACGAAGTGGAAATCGCCCAACGTGCAGGCCTCAGCGAAGAAGAAACCGTCAGTCTGCTGCACAAACTGGCACGCATGGGTTTGTGGAGCTATTCGCCCCGCACTGAACAGGCGCTTATCACCTTCCTGACCCCTCGCGTAGATGAGAACTATCTGTATTTCAGTCCCGACCTATACAAACGCCGTAAGAATGTGGCACAAAAGCGCTTGGACGAGGTGATTCACTACGTAGAAAGCGAGGATACCTGCCGCAGCCAACTGTTACTGACTTATTTTGGTGAGAGACGCAGCAAGGCCTGCGGAAAATGTGATGTCTGCCGAAAAATACACAAAGAAGAGGTGGGAAGGAAAGAGTTTGAGACTATTGCTAATGAAGTAAAAAGAGCTGCTGATACCGGTATTAAAGACATCAGACAGCTGGTCATAACAGTATCAGAGAAATACACCCAAGAGCAAGTGGTGAAAGTAGTGAGATGGATGTTAGACAGTGGACAATTGATAATTGATAATTGACAATTGATAATTAATAATTCCCCTTCTTTTAGGGTTGACGAATGAGCGAGAGCAGAGGCAAAACTTGTTTTGACTATGCCGAGCGAAGAGGAAACGAAGACGAAGTCTTCAACAGGTGCCCGAAGGGCGGGGTAGTGACATAAATATAATACAATTAATAAAAACAAACATGAAACGCATCTTAACCTTAATCATCATGGTTTTCCTTTTTGGAAACTATGTCTCCGCACAGGAGAACTTATGCCAATATGTTAATCCCTTGGTGGGCACCGATTTTCACGGCCACACCTATCCTGGAGCCATTGTTCCCTTTGGGGCGGTGCAAGTGAGTCCCGACACCCGTTTGGATGGTTGGGACGGCTGCTCGGCCTACCACTACTCTGACAATGTGGTGTACGGCTTCAGCCACACCCATCTCAGCGGTACTGGCTGCTCCGACTATGGCGACATCCTGCTGATGCCCTTCACCGGCAAAGCCTCTGTTATCAACAGCGAGTACTGCTCGCCCTTCTCGCACAGCAAAGAGATTGCCGAACCTGGTTACTATTCCGTATGGCTTGACAAATATAAAATCAAAGCCGAGCTAACCTGCACCCCACGTGTGGGCGTACATCGCTATACTTATCCCGAAGAACCCATGTCCAAGGGTATTATCCTTGACCTAAAGCACAGAGATATGGTATTGAACAGTGCCATCAGCTATGATGCCGCTGCCAACAAAATTGTGGGACTGCGTGACTCGAAAGCCTGGAATGACCATCAGAAATTGAACTTCTCCATTCTGTTCTCGCAACGTATTATCAAGGTAGAGTTTTATGTAAACGACCGTCGGGTGGATTCGGTGAATGCCATCACCGGCACCAACTGCAAAGCCATTATCTACTTTGCAGAGAACACCAAACAGGTGGTGGCCAAAGTGGCCCTGGCTACTGCAGCACTGGATTTGAAAGATGCCGACAAAAACCATAAAGAGGTGACTGACTTCGACTTTCACAAAGTGCACCACCAAGCCAGAGAAACCTGGAACGAGGAACTCGGCAAAATCATCGTGGAGACCAACGACGTAGAGCTGAAGAAGGTGTTCTATACCGCATTGTATCACTGTTTTACTTCCCCTTATCTGTACAATGATATTGACCGGAAATACAGAGGCATGGACGGACGGACCCATCAAGCCAAAGAGCATGATGTGTATACTGTTTTCTCACTGTGGGACACCTATCGTGCCCTGCATCCGCTGTTGGCACTTATCGACCGCAAGCGCACCGATGATTTCATCTATACCTTTATGCGCCACTACGAACAAGGAGGCATGCTACCCGTGTGGGAACTAGCTGCCTACGAAACCTGGTGTATGATTGGCTACCATAGTGTTCCCGTTATTTATGACGCTTATCAAAAGGGCATTTTGGACCATTATTCTGATTATGAGAAACGACAGATACTGGATGCGATGGTGTCGAGTGCCAAACTGAAAGTGCTGGGTCGTTCCGAATATGCCCAATATGGTTTTATTCCTTCCGATTATGAGCACGAATCTGTTTCCAAGACGCTGGAATATGCCTACGACGACTGGTGCATTGCCCAATTTGCCAAAGCCATCGGTCAAGACGAAGTCTATCAAGAGTTTATCAAAAGATCCCAATCCTATAAAAATATTATGGATGCCAATGGTTTTATGCATCCCAAGGCCAATGGAGGTTTCATAATGCCTTTCAACCCCAAGGAAATCAACAACCATTTTACGGAAGCCAACTCATGGCAATATTCCACATACGTACCCCATGACTTCAACACCTACGTGGATTTGTTGGGAGGAACTGCCGTTGCCGAACGCTTCCTGGACAGTCTTTTTGGCACCTCATCCCAGACTTCCGGTCGCGACCAAGCGGATGTCACAGGCTTGGTTGGCCAGTATGCCCACGGCAACGAACCCAGTCACCATGCTGCATATCTGTACAACTACATCGGCAAGCCATGGAAGACCCAACGGCTGACCGACAGCATCATGCATAGTCTATACACCTCCCAACCCGACGGTTTGTGCGGCAACGAGGACTGTGGACAGATGTCGGCCTGGTATGTGCTCAGCGCGATGGGTTTCTATCCCGTTTGCCCCGGTGACAACCGCTATATCATTGGCAGCCCGATGTTCGATAAGGTCACCATCAACTTAGAAAACGGCCAGCAGTTTGTCATCACCGCCAGCAACCGCAGCCGGAACAACTGTTACATACAGTCGGCCAAGTTGAATGGTCAGAAATACGACAAATCGTATATCACCTACGAGGACATCAAAGACGGTGGTCAGCTCAGTTTCGTGATGAGCAGCAAACCCAACACCAAGTGGGGTGTGGGCAAGGACAAACAGCCCGTGAGTCGCTTAACTTCCAGCATCACCATGGTGCCCATCATCAATGCACCACAGCGCACCTTCAAAGACCAGTTAACTTTCTCTATCAGCCTGTTCCAGCCTGCACAGATGAGCAACAACAAGCTGGTATATCCCGCCACTACGGATAAAATTTACTATACTACTGATGGTACTGACCCTGTAAAACACTCAAAATATGAATACAATGGTCCCGTCACCATCAACCAAAACACTACCGTCAAAGCAGTAGCCTATAACGAGACAACGGGTTATAGTCCCATTATTGAAGCCCACTTTTATCGATTTGCACCAGACAAGAGCATCACCCTTCACTCTAAATATTCCGAAATGTATTCGGCAGGAGGAGACAATGCTTTGCTGGACGGGGTACGAGGCCGCAGCAACTTCCGCTTAGGCGGTTGGCAAGGCTATCAAGGCAAAGACTTCAGAGCCACCATCGACCTGATGAAGTTGAAAGACATCCACAAAGTGAGCGTAGGCTTCCTGCAGGATACCCGTGCATGGATTATCTTCCCCACCTCTATGACAGTGGAAGTCTCGGAAGACAACATCCATTTTGAGCCCTACGGCACCTTCGTCAACCAGGTTCCTGCCAACGACTATGAAGAACAGATACAGGAGTTCACAGTGAACAAAGACGCCAAATGCCGCTACATCCGCATCACCGCCAAAACCTTCGGCAAACTGCCCGAATGGCATCTTGGTGCCGGTGGCGACAGCCACATCTTCGTGGATGAAGTAACCGTGGAGTAAGATTCTAATCGAGAATCCAGCACATTAACACAATAACACACTAACACAATAAAAAATTCCGTATCTTTGCAGGTTAATTCTCAAACAACATGTACAGTCTATATCTCAAAGAAATAAAGACCTTTTTAAGCTCGGTGTTAGGCTACATTTTCATTGCCGTCTTCCTGATTGTGGCCGGGCTTTTCCTATGGGTGTTCCCCAATATCAACAATGTGCTTTTTGCCGGCTTGGCTGACATTCAGGGCCTGTTTAATGTGGCCGAGTTCCTCTTTATCTTTCTGGTGCCCGCCATCACTATGAGGTCGTTTGCCGAGGAGAAGAAAAGTGGCACCCTCGAGTTGCTCTTCACCAAGCCCCTTACCGACAACCAAATCATCGGAGCCAAATTCCTAGCCTGCCTTACCCTGCTGGTGATTACCTTGATACCCACCTTGGTTTATGTCGTCACGGTTTACCTCATCGGTAATCCTGTAGGCAACATCGACATGGGAAGCACTTGGGGGTCATATTTAGGACTTGTACTTTTGGGATCCACCTTCATTGCCATTGGGCTTTTCTCGTCCTCGCTCACCAACAACCAGATTGTGGCATTTATCATCTCGGCCTTACTCTGCTTCATTATGTTCTTCGCTTTCGACTTTATCTACTCTTTCTCAGCCCTCGGTAACTTTGGGTATTACATCAAAACCCTGGGCATTGCCGAGCACTATTCCTCCATCAGCAAAGGGGTTATCGACAGTCGCGACCTGATTTACTTCCTCAGCGTGATTTTCCTCTTTTTATTTGGAACCAGAATCGTATTGTTAAACAGAAAATGGTAAATCTTCTATAGTATGAAACAGACATCCAACAACAGCCAACGTTTTAAGAAGAATGCCATCACAGGTTTGATAGTCAGCCTGTTGATTCTGATAGCCGTCAACATTCTGTCGTCCTTCTTTTTCTTCCGTATAGACCTTACCAAGGACAAACGTCTTTCATTGTCTCCCACCACCATCCAGATGCTGAAGAATCTGGACGACAAGGTATACATCCGTGTATTTTTGAAAGGTGATGGACTTCCTGCTGATTATCAACTATTCAGAGAGAAAACAAGAGATATGCTTCAAGAATTCAGAAGCTACTCGAAGAATGTCAATTTTGAATTTATCGACCCTATTAAAGACAAAACTCCCGAAGAAGCCAACACCATTTTCGGTGAGTTTGCCCAGAAGGGCTTGAAACCCATCCCTATCAGTCGTGAAGATGCCAGCGGCTTCTCCACCCACTATATTGTGCCGGGTGCCATGATCTCGTATCACAACAAAGAGTATCCCGCTACCCTTATTGTGGCTGACCCCAGTGGTAACGACTGGTTGGAATACTCCATTCAGGAACTGGAATACAATCTGGTTTCCTCCATGCGTAAACTGATGACCGAGGGCAAGCCGAAAGTAGCTTTCCTTGACGGACATGGTGAAATGGACTTCTACTCCACTTCGTGGATGGCATGGCAATTGCAGCGCTTCTACAATGTGGAACGTGTGCGCATCAATGGTCGCGTAAATGCCCTGAAAGACATTGCCATAGAAGACTCTGTAAGCCAAACATTGACCGTACGGGGCAACAAATACGATGTGTTGATAGTAGCCCAACCAACGCAAGCCTTCCCCGATGCCGACAAATACGTGATTGACCAATTTCTGATGCGAGGAGGTAAGATTCTTTGGCTGATTGATGCCACCGACGCCTCTGCCGACAGTCTGCAAGACCGTCCCGAATTCTTTGCCACTCCCCGCAATCTGCGACTCAACGATCTATTCTTCAGTTATGGTGTAAGACTGAACTCCAACTTGATACAAGACCTCAGCTGCCAACAGATACCTATCGGGGTGGGACAAATTGGCGACCAGCAGCAATATAAGTTCATGAACTTCCCCTACTGCCTGAAGGTGGTGAACTTTACCGACCATCCTATTGTGAGAAATATCAAAGAGATAAAGTCTGATTTTACAGGCACCATCGACTTTGTGGGCAAAGAAAACGAGCTAAAAAAGACCCCCTTGCTGCTGACCTCCGAACGCACCAAGATAGTGCCTGCACCCGCCATTGTCACTGTCAATGTGGGTTTGGCCACTCCCAACATGCAGGAATACGCTTTCAAGTACCTGCCCATTGCAGCTATTGTTGAAGGTACTTTTCAGTCGGCATTCGATGGCATACTACCATTGGAATTCGATACTATGAAAGCCCTTGGTTTTCTACCAAAGAGTGAACCCACCCGTCAGATTTTTGTGGCCGACGGTGATATTATCCGTAACTTCATCGACCGCCAGCGCAACCAACCTTACCCCACCGGCTACGACATATATACCGGTGTGATGTACGACAATACCGACTTCTTGCTCAACTGTATCAACTACCTCTGCGATGATGACGACCTATTGCAGATTCGCTCCAAGAACTTCAAGATTGGTTCTTTGGACCCCGTCAAAATCAGAAACAACAAGAATCTGTATTCCGTACTGAACATTGTCATTCCATTAGTATTGATTATCATCATGGGAATCGTGCTAATTATCATCAGAAAGGTAAAATATAGCAGAAGATAGCAACGCTGTGTCATCACTCATTGATCAGATATTACAACACCAAAGTGTATCGTTTGTCGGCATGGAGAAGAACACCGGCAAAACGGAATGCCTCAATTATGTGCTGCACAAGCTATACGAAACCGACAAAAAGATTGCCATTACCTCTATAGGTATTGACGGAGAGAGTGTGGACCAGGTAACTGAAACACCCAAACCCGAAATTGAGTTGGCCAAAGGCACCATTTTCATCACCTCTGAAAAACACTATAAAGAGAAACGTCCTACCTCGAACATACTGGACATTTCGAACTACAGCACCTCGCTTGGTCGCTTGGTCACCGCAGAAGCCATCCAGCGGGGCAAGGCCATTATTTCGGGTCCCAGCTCCACCGGCAAAATCAAGCAAGTGCTTTCAGAGATGCCACAATACGGAGTTGACATCACCTTGGTGGACGGAGCCTTGTCACGCAAAAGTTTCGGAGCACCCACCATCACCGAGAGCCTGATACTCAGCACTGGAGCAGCCCTATCGCCCCATTTGCCCGAGCTCATTCGCAAAACCCAATTTGCCTGCCGTCTCATCCACCTACCTGCCTTTTCGGAAACAACCACCGAAGTGCTCTCGGAAGTGAATTCGGGTCTTTGGGCACAAGACAGTGACGGTCAATGGCACGACTTGGAGATTCCATCCACACTACTGTTGGACAAATACAAAGACCGACTTTTCAAATACGGCAATACTTTTTATGTAGGAGGCATTGTCACCGACAAAATCATTGATTATCTGCGCCTGCAGCCCAACATCAGCAAAACCATAGTCATCGTGAAAGACTTCACCAAGATGTTTGCCGGCCCCGAATCCGTCAACGCATTTTTGAAGAAAGGTGGTCAGCTGTTTGTACTCTATGCTGCAAAATTACTGGCAGTATGTGTCAACCCCACTTCGCCTACAGGCTATGTCATCAACTCAACCTTGCTGCGCGAAAGAATGTCGGAGGCGCTGCAGTTGCCGGTGTATGATGTTAAACAGATTTAAAAGTCCAGTCCCATTTCGACTTTGGCGGCTTCGCTCATCATCTCAAAATCCCATGGTGGTTCGAAAGTGAGGCGCAGGGACACCCCCTTTACCCCCTCTATTTCAGACACTTTCTTCTTCACCTCAATAGGTAGCGATTCTGCCACAGGGCAATTGGGAGCAGTCAGCGTCATCAGGATATTGACAATATTGTCTTCCTGTATTTCAATATTATAGATAAATCCCAAATCCCAAATATTCACCGGAATCTCCGGGTCGTAGATGGTGGACAGCACTTCTATTATTTGTTCTCTCGTCGGCATAACTTATACGAAATAAAATGCAAAGATAGTGATTTTTTTAATGTGCAAATTAGTTAATGTGCGAATGTGCCAATCGTTTTTTTCTGTATTTTTGCTTTTTCATATAGTAGTGTAGAAAAATGAGAAAAATCATCCTTCCCTTCATCGCCATCATGCTGTTGTTCAGCAGTTGCCGCCAGGCATTTGACAATAGCGACAAGATGATTTTCCGCTATAACGAATCGTCGGGTATCAACACACTCGACCCCGCATTTTCTTCGGGACAGTCGGTCATCTGGCCCTGCAACCTGTTGTACAATGGCCTTGTGGACCTTGACACACAGATGCGCATTGTGCCCTGCATTGCCAAATCATGGACTATTTCGCCAGACGGCACAGTATATACATTCACGCTACGCGATGATGTATATTTTCACCAAACCGATTTCTTTCCTGACAAAAGAAAAGTAACAGCAAAAGACTTTGAATACAGTTTCAAGCGTATTTTGGACGGCAGCGTAGCTTCGCCTGGCGCTTGGATATTCCAGAAAGTAAAACGAGATAGGGATGGCGTACCCGCCTTTGCCGCACTGAACGACAGCACCTTCCAAATCACATTGTCGGAAGAGTTTCCTCCTTTCCTAGGCATACTGGCCATGAAATACTGCTCGGTAGTGCCCCAAGAAGTAGTGGAAAAATACGGCAAAGACTTTCGTACACATCCGGTAGGCACCGGTCCCTTCAAATTCCAAATCTGGGAAGAAGGAGTCAAACTGGTGTTGCGCAAAAATCCTGATTATTTCGAAATCGACAAAAACGGTCAACGTCTCCCCTATCTGGATGCTGTAGCTATCACTTTTATTGTGGACAAGCAGTCGGTATTTATGGAATTCATGAAAGGCTCGCTGGACTTTATGTCGGGGGTAGATGCATGCTATAAGGATGCCTTGCTGACCAAAAGCGGAGAGTTGAATCCCGACTATGCCGACCGTGTCAAGCTGCTGACTGGTCCCTATCTCAACACCGAATATCTCGGCTTTATGCTGAAAGACGAAGGCAAAGACAATCCGCTGCTGAAGAAAGAGGTACGTCAAGCCATCAATTACGGTTTCGACCGTGAAAAGATGATGCGCTACCTACGCAACAATACCGGCTATCCAGGTACCAGCGGTTTTGTGCCCATGGGAATGTCGTCTTTCGACACCTCCAAGGTCAAAGGCTACGATTACAATCCCGCCAAAGCCCTGCAACTGCTAGCCCAAGCCGGTTATCCCAACGGCAAAGGCCTGCCTCCTATTCCACTGTCAGTATCAGCCACTTACCTCGACCTTTGTCAATACATACAGCACGAACTGGAACAGATAGGCATCACGCTGACCCTGGATGTGCAGCAGGCTGCCCAGCAGCGGCAAATGATGCGCAACTACCAGTTACCCTTCTTTAGAGGCTCGTGGATTTGCGACTATCCCGACCCTGAGAACTACCTGTCGCTGTTCTATTCGGGCAACCTGCAACCGATAGGTTCCAACTATACCCACTATGTCAACCCAAAATACGACAAACTTTTTGAGAAATCACAACGCTGCCTCAACGACTCGCTGCGAAACAAATACTATACCCAACTAGATGCCATGCTGATGGAAGATGCGCCCATCGTAGTGCTTTATTACGACAAAGTACTACGTTTTGTCGGCATCAACGTAGAAGGAATGGACACCAACCCCATCAACATGCTGGACCTAAGAAGAGTAAAGATTAAAACGAAAACGAAAACGAAAAAATAAAATTGAATGGCCGAAGGCCGGGGTAGTGACATAAATATTATTCAAAAACAATTATCAATTATCAATTGTCAATTATCAATTTAATATCATGTTATTCAAAGATGTCTTAGTGGACGAATCACTCAAAAAAAGGCTCATCAGCCTGGTGAAAGAAAACCGTATCAGCCATGCACAGCTGTTTTTGGCACCGGCAGGCTCACATGCTTTCGCTTTGGCAATGGCCTACGCCCAATATATCTGTTGCGAGAACCCCAGTGAAGACGACTCCTGTGGAGTGTGCCCTTCCTGTGCCAAGTTTGCCAAGCTGTCGCACCCTGATGTCCATATCATCTTCCCCAACTGCACCACCACTGAGGTAAAGAAAGACCCGGATTTCACCAAGTTTGCAGGCAAATTCAGACAATTTGTATTCGACCACAACTACCATATCGACATCAATGACTGGCTGATGGAACTGGGAGGAGAAAACAAACAGGCCTATATCAACACTCGTGACTGTGCTTTTATCGTCAACCAAAACAGCATCAAATCGTACGAAGGAGGCTATAAAATATATGTATTATGGTCGGCCGACCGTTTATATCGCGATGCGGCACCTAAACTGCTGAAGACACTGGAAGAGCCCGAAAACAAGACGTTGTTCATCCTCATCACAGAGAATACCGACAAGATGCTGACTACCATTCTATCGCGAACCCAGCTGGTGAAGATACCCAAACTGAAAACAGAAACCATCCAGCAACAGCTGGTGAAGGATTTCGGCATCAGCGAGGAAGAGGCAGCTGATATGGCTCTAGTGGCCGATGGCAACTACAACCGTGCACTTGAGCTGATGAACGACAATAGCGAGTATAAAGAAACCCTGGAACAGATTCAACTGATACTTCACAGCATGACAGCTCTGGCGCAAGCAGTTCCCAACAAAGCAGAGGTCAATTATCTGGAGGTAAGAGATTGCATTGACAACATCATTGCCCGTGGACGTGAATACCAGAAAAACTTTCTGGCTGAATTCATTCGCATATTGCGGGCCATGCTGATGCAAAACAGTCACCAAGAGGCTGTCAGCAAAACCAGCAATCTGGAAAACACCATTATTGAGCAATACGCCAAAGCCTTCAACCTGAAAAATGTGTCACAAATTTTCGACGAGTGCAACAAGACCGCCTACCATATTGAACGGAACGGAAACTCGTCGCTGGTATTTACTGATTGGTATCTGAAGGTGGCAGAACTGATTGCTCCTCACCCTTAACTCTGGGTATCGGATTTACATACAGTTCCTCCACCGTCTCGGGACGATAGAATTGCAACCAACGGAAATCCTTGAGCAGTCGGTCTTTTGCCGGCAATTCACTGTCAGAATATATCTTCCCATCAGGATCATTGTAAAAGACAATGCCATCTATTTCATTGTCTGTAAATAGTATTTTCATTTCGCTGGTGGCCGACACATTGACACCCAGCAAGGCAGTATCCTCATCCGTGATAAAATACACACATTCTGCATTATTGTAAACATACACCGTCTGCAACTGCTTGTCCTTAATGTGTCCTTCGATTCTAATGCCTTTAATCTGGTTGAATTCAGTAGCATCAAACACCGACGAGACAATATAGCTTGACTTGTGCAAGGTAACAATCACATTTGAAGAGTCTTTCATGTAAAAAGTGATGGTATCAGCCGACAGTTGGTTATCACCCGACCACACCACAGGATTGTGAAACATCAGGATAAGCGAATCCTTGACATTATAAGCCAGCGAATCGCAAACGCCCTGCATATCGCGACGATAAAACTTAACCTTATTGAAAGCCGACATATTTTGCGGTTCCTGCAGACTGTCGAACAAGATTCTCAGCGTATCTGAATGTAAGAATAGTGAGTCCTTGCTGTCGTCTATCAGTATCAGCTGATTACTATCGGTTGCGATGGAATAACCACCTAATTCATGATGCTCCACATAATTGCCCTTCAACATATAGCCTTTGACTGTATCTGAAATCACCACATTATTCCATCCTATACCATAGCGTAAGTTTCTATCGTAATACACACTATCGGCCACCAATTTCTGTGAGGAATTATACAACTCAACATCCCCCGTTAGCGTGGCCAAGTCGTTTTTGGTCTCATACCAACCAGACGAGGTATAAATAACATTCTCGTCAGAAACCATGTGGGTACGAGAGACAAAATAAACTGTCTCGCGAAAAGTATTATAAAGCAAAGAGTCGCAATCCATCATATAGGAAGTACTCTTTAGCCACACGCTGTCGGTCAGCCATACCTCATCCGTTTTGGTATAGTAATGACCTATCACGCTGTACAATGTATCCTCCCTATTGATCATGGTTCCACCAGTCAAATAATAACCCACATCGTTCTGTAAGTCATAGACAATACTGTCTGAATAAAGATGTGAGGTGCCGTGAACCATCTCCACTTTTTTGGCGAGAGATGCTGTTTTTTCGTTGCCACTGTAATAGGCTTTTCTGCCATAGAGTTTGACAGAATCGCCCACCAGAATACGCACCGGCTTGCCAAAGGCAATCAGATAATTCTCATTTTCATAGAAGTGTGCGCTGTCGCAATAACCTATGGTGTTCTCATGCTGAAAAACAACATGTCCCAGCAGACGCTGAGCACCCGGAAGGTAATTCTCGTCATACTCCAACAGGTCGGCCCGAGTGTTGATTTTCTTGTTCGACTGGGCATAGCTTATCCTACTTGTCACCAAAAGGAACAAGATGAATACAACAGTCCGAACAACAACCCAACACTTATTCATCAGCAATGGTCTCTCCGTTTATACTCACTATTCTGTCGTTTTCATACAAGGTCACCTTCAACGTATCCCCGGTACTGCTCAATTCTATATCCTCCCCATTTTTCTGGTTGTCCTTATAATGGACTACTCTGACAAGATTTCCATTGGCATCATAGCCCATCTGCACTCCAGTGCCTTTGTCATATTTGCCTTCTCCTATCAGCACTCCCCTGTCGTCAAAATATTTCCACTCGCCATCAAAAAGGTCTTCATAAAACCCGCCTTGCTCTACAATTTCTCCATTGGGATAATAGAGCACATAGGGTCCGTGTTTTTTCCCATGAAGATAGTTGACGACAGAAGTCTTGTAACCCTGAATATGATACGTTTCCTCGGTACCCTCTATCAGGTCATCCTTGTAAGTACATCTCGACTCTAACTTGCCATTGATATAATACTTGACAAAAGGACCATTCTTTTGGCCATTTTTCATTTCCATCTCTATTTTCAGAGGATGGGGCTGATTGATAAAATAGTACTTGCAGGTGCCATTTTCTTTGCCAAAACGATAAGACACTGCAGATTTCACACTACCATCGTCAAAATACTCATACTTTACTCTGGTACATGATGAGAAAGCAAGTGTCAATGTTAGCAATATAGCTATTAATCTTATATTTTTCATAGTTCTTTTTATTTTTGAAGGCTTCGCCTAAACATTTACATCACTACCCCGGCCTTCGGCCACCCCTTCTAAAAGAAGGGGAATTTATATTATCAGATGACGGTGAACAGCAGCGACAATAGAAATCCCAGATAAGTGCCAACAGCGTAACCCACCAGACCTATCACAATACCGCTGATCAAAACCTTGCGATTGCCCATAGCACCGACAACAGGCGGGATAAAGGGAGGTGAGCAGAGCAGACCTACCTGACCAACCACAAACAAATCGCCTTCCACCTTGAAGATGCGGCAAATAATTAGATGTATCACCAACGCCGCCAGCATAATGAAAGCAATGAAGCCCATCACTGCCAATGCGGAGGAATCGATGCTGTAGATATCAAATTTGGAAGCCACCACCACACTGAAAATCAGGATAAAGAACATACCCAGCTCGAAAGTCTTGGGAAGATTGCGAATCCAAGGAACAAAAGAAGCGGCAATAGCCAAGGTAGTGATGGTGAGGATAATTACCAACTCGTTGAGCTTGCCGGTAATCAATAACGAAAGGCCTGCACCAATAGCCAAAATGAGTACAGAAAGCAATAATCCCAACATCATCTTGCCAAAAACTCCCTTTGAGAACATACCCTTATACTCTTCAAAACTTTCATCTTTCACGTCTACATATTCTGCTTCAGCACTTTGAGTTTTATCCTTATAAGGCAGCAGTTTCCTGAACAACTTGTAACCTCCGGCCACAAAAAACATAATCAACGGGAAGGTGACCACCATCTCGAAAGTATAGGCAATGAGAATAATCGACTCGTCAACATGCAAAGCAGCTCCCAGAGCATAGAAATTCATGGTTCCACCTGTATAGATACCGGTCATCATGGCTGCCACATTGCCCAAATCAGGGATACCTGTATTCTTAAATACAAAATAACCGATAATCACCGACGTTACAATGGCCACCAAACCGCCTAACAGCACCACAAATGTTTTAGGCAGCGACTTGGTCCACAACTTGAAATCAGAGTTGAAAAGCATCAGCGGAATGGCCAAGGGGACCATCAAATTCATCAGCGTTTTGCTGATACTGTCCATCTGCTCGGCACCCACCGCATCACCTGTCGGAATCAAACCGCACAAGGCCATGATGATACCCACTGCATAAGCCATAATCACGGTACCCACTTTCTTCACCCAATCATACCTGTTATACAGCAAGATAATAATCACCGGAGCCAACACATATACCAAAGTTATCGAAGTTACATTCATAAATGTATATATTTAAAATAAAAAGGCAAAAATACAAAAAATATCAATGTGCCAACAATTCAACAATAATTAGTATCTTTGCACGTTTATTCTCATAGCTATGATTGAACTCATCTTAAATCAGATTAGAGACAAAAAAATCATCATTCTCGGCTTTGGCAGAGAAGGGGCCTCTTCCTATCGTTTTCTTAGGAAGCACTTCCCCGACATGGACATTGTGGCTGCCGACCGGAGCGAAAATCTCAAGATTGATGAATACAAAAATGATCCTCACCTTAAATTTGTAACCGGAAAAGACTACGACCGCAATCTGAACGATTACGACCTGATATTGAAAACTCCCGGAGTCAGTCTGAACGATATCAACTATTTTGTGCAACCCCATAGGGTAACTTCCCAAACAGAATTGTTTCTATACGGCTACAATCAGCAGGTAATAGGCGTAACCGGCACCAAAGGAAAAAGCACCACCTCATCGTTGATATACCATATTCTGTCAAATAGCAGGGGGAACACTTTTCTGGCCGGCAACATCGGCATCCCCTTTTTCGACATTATCGATCAGCTGAATGACGATTCTATTATCGTAGCCGAACTTTCTGCCCATCAGCTTGAATACACCACTATTTCCCCACATGTGGCGCTATTGCTCAACATGTATCAGGAGCACCTCGACCATTTCGAGTCGCTAAGCAACTACCAACTGGCCAAGATGAACATCACCAAATACCAGTCGGAATCTGACATATTAATATATAATGCAGAAGACGAGCATATACCCAACCTCATCAAAAGCCACAACTACCAACGCAAACTATATAAATTCAGTTGCCTACATGCCATCGACACCGGCTGTTATTGCCTTGAAGACACCGTAGTACGTGTAGAAAAAGGTCAGGTGATGGGCGAGTACGACCTCTACCGCTATGATCACCTGCCCGGCCGGCACAACTACAACAACATCATGGCTGCCATCCTGGCTGTCAAACAGTTTGGCGTCAGCGACGAAGACATCCTCAAGTATTTGGCCACCTTCAAAGGACTGGAACACCGTATAGAACTGATTGGCACCTTCAACGGAATCAAGTTTTACAACGACAGTATCTCCACCATTCCCGAAGCGGCCATTGCGGCCATCAAGGCACTGCGCAAGGTAGACACCATCATCATTGGTGGTTTTGACCGAGGCATCAGCTACGACATTCTCATCGACTATCTTCACGAAAACCCGGTTGCCCATGTAGTATTTACTGGACCTGCCGGTCGCCGTATCAAAAACGAATGGGAAGCCAAATTCCCATTGCCAGATGACTATATCATCGAAGACGACTTTACCAAGATAGTGGATTATTGTATCCACCACACCACAGAAGGCAAGATATGCCTCCTCTCGCCTGCCGCCTCAAGCTACGACCAATTTAAGAACTTTGAGGAGCGAGGTAGACGTTTCAAAAGCGAAGTTCAAAAATACGCAAACCAATAAAAGTACCCCAATAATGAACAAGATTCCACTTTTATTAATAGGCCTGACCATCATACTGATATCCTGTGCCAATGCACAGTCTGAAAATGATGAAAACCAAACTGTTGAAACGGAGAAGGTGATTTCGATGGCTATGGACAACCCTAACTTCAACCAGACTCCCGCAGTGAAGCAGGAAGTTTACGAAGAAGACCTATCGGGTAATATCATTATGCTTGACGACGAAAGCTTTGCCGCAAGAATCACGAACATAGACAACGAAAAAGGACTGCAATACAAAGGCACCACCCCCTGCATCGTTGATTTCTATGCCGACTGGTGTCGTCCCTGCAGTGCCTTACATCCCGTTTTGGTTGAGTTAGCCAAAGAGTACAAAGGCAAACTGATTATATACAAAATCAACACTGACAAAGCCACCAATACCGCCGCTACACTGGGCATCAATAGCATTCCCACACTGCTGTTTTTCAAACGCAATGCCCAACCGAGAGTAATCAGAGGCGCACTTCCCAAGAAAGAACTAAAAAAAGTCATCGACCAGTTTTTAGAAGAATAACCCTCTTGCCTTGAAAAAAACAGCTTTATTCTTATGGCTCACTTGTATGGGGCTGTGCAATGCTTTTGCACAGTTGCATGATGCATGCACCGAAACGACTGATAAGCTGGCCAACATTGAGCAAAGATTTTCACAACTTAACAGCAGCGACCCCGAAATCATCACCCTCCACTATTATTTCTTGCAAGATTGCATCAAAGAGCTCAATGAAATTAAAAACAACGGTGATGACATGTTGTTTTATTGTCAAAACAAGAAAGAACTACAAAAAAGGACACTGGTTCTACTTTCTCAAGCCGACTCGCTTAGCGACATCTTTAACGAACAGGTCAAAATAGTAGATGAGTTATTTTACCAAAAAGCCAAGATTGAATACATTTTCGCTGATAATGATAAAGCGGAGTACTACCTTAATCGCGCTTTGCAATTCAATAAACACAATGTGGATGCCCTCATTCTTAAGACCAAATTAAAATTTGAGGAAAAAGACTACAACGAATGCCTGACACTCTTCAAAGAGCTGTTTAACCACAACGAGCTGAGCGAGCAGCAAGAAAACGAAATTTACAATCTATCGTCTGCCTATTATTACGAAATCTATAATTTGGGAGACTCGTTGGTCAAAGCCGACAAAGGAGCTTACGCCATTGACCTGTTTCAGCTATTGGAAACTTTCTGTCATGAGATTCCCTCCACCTATTGCAATGACGACTACTACCACGGCATCTTGCGTTCGAAGCAAGGAGTGTACGAGTCGTACATCGCCATTGCCCGTGCCGCTCACGAACGAAAGAACTACGCCTTGGAAAGAAAGTTTCTGCAATACGCCGAGGAATACCTCAAAGAAAACGGGATGGAGTAATACTATTTCTGTGCACTCAATGCCTGCGGCACACCTAATTTCTCAAAAGTATCGTTATTCCTCAGCAGGTAATGATTGCCATTGTACAATAAATAATATTGCTGCTCGTAATATACAATCTCAACCTTTTCTGCGGATATCCCCTTTACCTGCAATAAGTTGCCCGACAAATAGTAGGTTATTCTATTCTTGATGGGGGTATTCCATTGCTGCACCTCAAAATAATCGACAGCCCCCTCTGCAGATGCAACATCCTTGAAATCGGCATCCTTACAACGCACCTTAACTCTTTTTTGGGCAAGAATTTTATCCTCCACTACCACATCATCGTTTACAAGTTCACTCTCTGCTGCATAACTGAAATCCACCTCATCATAGGTTTCCTCCATTTCGTCCACCATCAAAGAATCCACATACGCTGTCTCATCCGTTTTGCTTTCCTTCTGCTTTTCAGCATGGGCAACATTCACATACTTGACAATCGTATCTTTGGTGTGATCATGCTTGTAAATATGCTCGATGGTCTGTGTAAACGACCTCGATTTATTCTGAATCATGTTAAAAATGACAAAGGTAAGCAAGCAGATGGCAAATCCAGCCATGAGTCCTATCGCAAAGAATAACCATTTTTTTTCTTTTTTTATCTGATCATCAGCCATTTGCAATCAATATTTTAACATGCATTTGAAAGACAAAAATAAACAATATTCTTGAATATTCAACAAAAATCATCGTCATTGAAATATTTTTTGTACTTTTGTAGTTTTAATCAAAAAATATAGGAAACGCAAAATGAAGAAGTTTACCATTATTCTCTCCGTCTTATGGCTGTTGATTAGCAATATTTTTGCACAAGAGACCCCTGTTACCTGGGATTTCAAAACTGTAAAAATCAATGATTCCGTTGCCGAATTACAATTTGCAGCAACCATCCAGAACAACTGGCATTTATACTCCCAAAGCCACAACAATGGTATGGAAATGCCTATCGAATTCAGTTTCAATGCCGACAAAAGCTATAGCCGCATCGGCAAGGTTACCGAACCCAAACCCATTGTTCACTATGACCCTATGTTCAACGACACCTCAAAATATTTCATCAACAATGTCACCTTCAAGCAGAAAGTAAAGATACGTCAAAATGAGCCCTTTACCATCAAAGGCAGAATCTCTGGTCAGTCATGTATCGACGGACGCTGTGTGGCCCTCGACAAGAAATTCAGTTTCGACATCCAGGGCTTCGACCACGCAGTGGCCCAGACCGCAGTTGAAGAGCCAACAGAAGAAGCAGAAAGCGCTGTTGTTGAAGACAATGCAGCAACACAAATAACAGAAACAGGTGAGCAAGACGACTCACAAGAAAAAGAGGAATCCCTATGGTCATTCTTCGTAATTGCTTTTCTTGGAGGCTTGGTAGGCTTGCTCATGCCCTGCGTTTTCCCGATGATTCCCATGACCGTCTCGTTCTTCATGAAACAGGGCGACAAGGCTAAATTCCACGCCTTCATCTATGGCTTGTCTATTGTCATCATCTATGTGATTTTCGGCATCATTCTCTCCTTGATTTTCGGGCCCGATTTTGCCAATATCCTCAGCACCCACTGGATACCCAACATCCTGTTTGCCATCATCTTTATCATCTTTGCGCTTTCCTTCTTTGGCTATTTTGAAATCACCCTGCCCAGCAGCTGGGTAAACAAATCTGCCAAAATGGAAAATACGGGTGGATTGATTGGTATCTTTTTCATGGCTCTCACCCTCGTATTGGTATCCTTCTCCTGCACCCTTCCCATTGCTGGCGCAGTAGCCCTCAATTCAGTAGGAGGCTCGTTGCTAAAACCCATCATCGGTATGTTGGGATTCTCTTTGGGTATCGCCATTCCTTTCACCCTCTTTGCCTTCTTCCCGGGCTTATTGAAAAAAATGCCCAAATCTGGTGGCTGGATGAATACGCTGAAAGTGGTGCTGGCTTTTATCGAGTTGGCTTTTGCCCTGAAATTCATCAATGTGCCCGACCAAACCTACCACTGGGGAATCCTCGACCGTGAAGTCTATCTTGCCCTGTGGATTGTGTTGTTCTCCCTCATGGGTGTCTATCTCCTGGGCAAAATCAAGTTCCCACTTGATGACGATATGCCCGTGCAAAAAAGTCCTTTCCGCTTTATGATGGCTATAGCCACTTTTGCCTTTGTAGTTTACATGATTCCAGGCATGTTTGGTGCCCCCCTGAAAGCCATCTCAGGTTGGCTGCCCCCGATGACCACCCAAGATTTTGACATCAACCACATTGTACGTCAAGAGTCAGGTGTGGGTGTGCATACACATACCACCACTGGGTATCACGAAGAAACACCCCTTTATGGTGACCGTTTAGATCTACCTCATGGAATACAAGGCTATTTTGACTACGACCAGGCCTTACGTGTAGCTAAAGAGCTCAATAAACCAATCTTTATTGACTTCACCGGTCACGGTTGCGTTAACTGTCGCAATGTGGAAAATGCCGTATGGATTGACCCACAGGTTCGTAAACTATTCGCTGAAGAATTTGTGGTGGTAGCCTTGTATGTTGACGACAAAAACATCCAACTTCCCGAAGACCAGCAACTCAAAGATCAGGATGGAGATCTTATCACTACCTTGGGAGGCAAAAACATGTTTATTCAAAATACTGTTTACAAAGAAAACTCACAGCCCTGCTATTTCGTGGTGGACCATGATGGTTCTGTTCTAGCAGGTCCCACCTATTTCGAGAAAGATGTCAATAAATACATGGATTTCTTGAAATCCGGTATCAAAGCCTATCAAGAAAAACACAAATAATCAGCTATGAAAGGTAGAAAAATACTGCTCGCACTCATTTCAGGATTGCTACTTTGGCTATCATGGAATCCCAATGGACTTCCGTTTCTGATTTTCTTCTCTTTTGTTCCCCTACTGGTTATCAGCGACATGCTGATAGGCGAAGGTCACAAGCACTCTTCCGGCCTTGCTTTCTGTTATGCGCTCATTTCATTTCTAATATGGAACGTAGGCACCACCTGGTGGATTTTCAACAGTACTGGTCCAGGTGCTATCGTCACCTTTATCCTCAACAGCTCTTTCATGGCATTTGTATTTGCCCTGTGGCATTGCTGTCGTCGCAAAGGCTTGCCCGAATGGCTGCAGCCCATCACCCTCATCACCTTCTGGATGTCGTTCGAGTTGCTGCACCTCAACTGGGACCTCACCTGGCCCTGGCTGAATATCGGCAATGTTTTCGACAGCTGCACCCAGTATGTGCAATGGTATGAGTTTACCGGTACCTTTGGGGGAACACTATGGGTATTGGTGGCTAATTTCCTGATTTATTATACCATTCGTTTCTTCCGCAGTGAACGAAAGAAATCCATTGTTTTTGCCTCCATTTTCGTATTATGGATGGCCATTCCGATGGTAGGTTCTGTGATGATGTATCATCATTATAAAAACAATCTCAAGCACGAGAATCCTGTTGAAGCCATAATCGTTCAGCATAATACAGAAGCCTACGAAGAGCAATACCGTATGTCCAATATCGAGCATACGCTGCGTATACTTGAAGTGGCCTATCCTTTGGTCACCGACAGTACTCAACTTATTGTTACTGCCGAATCTTCCATCTCGCATACCATCTCTGCCAACTCACTATTAGACAGAAGCTATCCTAATGAATCCTACCTGTACTATGGTTTTACGGTTCTCGACTCTGTCATCGCCCATCACCCTAAATTGAATTTCATTTTGGGTTTATCCACCTTTGAAACCTTTACAGAAGAGCCCAACATAGTGTATCTGAAACGCGAAGATGGCTTGTATCAGTCGGTACACAACTCCGCCACTTGTTATAATAAATATGGTGTAACAGACCTTTACCACAAGAGTCGTTTGGTGCCGGGAGTGGAGAAGATGCCCTTCCCCAAGCTCTTCTGGTTTTTGGAAGACCTGGTAATCAATTTGGGAGGTCCACGCACGTCCTTGAGTCCCGACACTGCCCAGCATGCTTTCCAAACCACCATCAACAACGGTACAGTCAAAGTAGGAACTGTCATTTGTTATGAGTCGGCCTATGGAGAAGTCTTCAGCAACTTTGTCAAAGATGGTGCACAACTGATGGCGGTTATCACCAACGACGCCTGGTGGGGCGACACCCCGGGCTACAAGCAGCATTTTCTATTCTCGCGCTTGCGGGCCATAGAAAGCCGACGCACCGTTCTACGCTCGTCCAATCCTGGTATCTCGGCCTTCATCGACGAGAGCGGTGATGTGCATCAAGCCACCAAATACAACACCCGTCTTGCCATCAAGCAGACCGTTTATCCCAACAACCAGATAACTTTCTATACCCAGCATGGTGACTATCTGGCTCGCATTGCCGTAGTGCTGGCCGCCATTTGTCTGTTGTGGACATTGGTACTGTGGTTTTCGACAAGAAGACAAAGGAATGAAAAGTAGGGACGCAATTCATTGCGTCCGAAAAACCGGCAATCGTAATGTTAAAGAGATATTCTTCTGTAAAACGTAATGTATCACACGGACGCGATAAATCGCGTCCCTACATGTTGCATACGAAGCTTCCCTATTCCAAGCACATACTCCTAACCCTTCTCTTCGTCCTCCTGACCGTGGCGACAATTCACGCCCAAATCATCATGGGAGCGGAGCGTACCGAGTTGTATTTCGACCAACTGGAAGGAAAGAAAATAGCAGTTTGCGGCAACCAGTCGTCAAGAGTAGGCAACAGCCACTTGGTGGATACCCTAGTTGCTGCTGGCTTTAATGTGGTGACCATCTTCTGTCCCGAGCACGGTTTCCGGGGAGATGCAGAAGCCGGGGCACATATCAATTCCTCCATTGATGAGAAAACGGGCATTCCCATTGTGTCGCTCTACGGAAAAAACAAGAAACCAAGTCTGACACCTGGCAGCATCGATGTGATTTTGTTTGATATTCAGGATGTAGGCTGTCGTTTCTACACCTATATCTCCACCCTACATTATGTAATGGAGGCTGCCGCTGAAAATGAGGTGGAAGTGATTATTCTCGACCGCCCCAACCCCAACGGCTATTTTGTTGACGGTCCCGTTTTGGATACTGCTCTGCGCTCTTTTGTGGGCATGCACCCCGTACCCGTGGTTCACGGGATGACCATTGGTGAATACGGGCGCATGATTAACGAGGAGAAATGGCTGGCCAACGGGGTACAATGTCGCTTGCAGGTGGTGCCTATGGACAACTACGACCACAACATGCGTTACCAACTGCCCATTGCCCCCTCGCCCAACCTGCAGACTGCCGAAGCCATCTATCTCTATCCCTCCTTATGTCTTTTTGAAGGGACTCCTATCAGCATTGGTCGCGGAACCAAGCTACCCTTTCAGGTATATGGACACCCGCAACTGACCGCAGGTGATTACTTTTTTACCCCGATGCCCATTAAAGGCGTATCCGAGAATCCTCCCCAGAAAGGATTGCAGTGTAGAGGATACAACTTGAGTACTTTTGCTACAGAGCAATTGGACAAGGACAACAATTTTAATATCAGCTACCTCATTAATGCCTATCGGCATTTTCCTGATAAGGCAAAATTCTTCAATGCCAATCTGTTCTTCGACAAACTGGCCGGCACCCGCCAGTTGCGCAAAGACATTATGGCTGGCAAAAGCGAGCAAGACATCCGCAACTCTTGGCAGGCCGACTTGCAACGCTTCAAGGAGAAAAGACAAATGTATTTACTCTATCCCGATTTTGAATAATGGTAGAATACATCCTCTCATACGACCAATATGTATTTCTGTTTTTCAACGGACTGCATAGCGCATGGGCTGATGTGTTCTTCTACTGGGTATCCCATCGTTTTATATGGATTCCTTTCTATGCCCTACTGGCCTTTTTCCTGATCAAAAAATGGAGAAAAAAGTCCATTCCCATTTTTATTACTATTATGCTCGGAATTTTTCTCACCGACCAGAGTTGCAACCTCATCAAACACAGCGTCCAGCGTCCCCGTCCCAGCCACGACCCCCAATTATGCGAGCAAGTACATTTGGTAGCCAAGCCTGATGGCACCATCTACAAAGGAGGTCCCTACGGTTTTCCCTCCTCGCATGCTGCCAACTCCATGTTTCTGGCTTTGTTTGTTCTGTTTTATGTGGGAGACAGACAGAAGTGGCTTATCATTAGCATGATGTTTTGGGTACTCCTGGTAAGCTATAGTCGCATCTATTTGGGAGTGCACTATCCTTCCGATTTGCTGGTCGGCTGGCTCATCGGAATAGCCTGGGCATTTTTGTTGCGAGGGTTAGTGGAAAAAATTTTTTTTACTTCCCATGCAACAAATTATCAATTTTGTCGTCATAAAGATAAAAAATAGTATTTTTGCAAACTGAATAAATATCATATTATGCGTAAAATCATCTGTATAAGCATCTTCATCGCTAATCTTTTTTTCTTCAATGCATCAGCTCAGAATTGTTTCAGTTCAATAAGGGCTTCGTGTACAGAACCCAATGACTATTGTATCCCGGAGCCCTCTGTTTTAGGTCCTACCGTTAACGATTCCTGGTACACCTCTCATGGTTTACAAACCTGCTTGTATAGTCAACCCCGATCAACTTGGATTATGTTTCAAGTGGCAAGCCCTGGTGATTTGCTTATTTACATTCAACAGTTTTCACAATACAACAATACTACGTGTAGTCCTGATCCCAATTCAACAAATCTTGACATTGATTTTGCTTGTTGGGGTCCATTCCCTGATGTATACGATGAAGATGATTTTGTAACAAAACTTTGCAATAACACTTTCACCTTATCCAGTAGCTCATTAAGCAGTCATCGACCTTCTAATGGCAATCATAGTAATAACAATTTGGGAGGATATCCTGTTAACTCCAATCCTAGCAATCCCAACAATGTAGCTTTAACAGACTGTAGTTATGATGGATCAGCAACTGAATGGTGTTTTCTTCCTAATGCACAACAAGGCGACTGGTATCTATTATTGATATGTAATTATAATTCATCGGGGACTCCCGGATATTTTAGTTTCACCACTTTACATACTTCTGCTAGCGGATCGAGCAATTATACCGGTTCTACCAACTGCGATTTGTTGAACTGCCTCAGCACCAACGAAGAAATGCCCTGCGAGGGAAGCGAAATCACATTGTACTGCACTGTGCCCGCATCAGACCTTCCCAGTAATGTTCAATACCGATGGATAGCCCCCGATAGTACCATCTTGGCCACCACCACAGAATCTTCCTATGCCCTGACAGTAGGACCCACTATGTCAGGAAGATATACATTGGTATTGGTAGGAACCACTCCTGAACGTCGTGGTTTTATCGATATAACAGTACAACAAACCCCTGTATCAATCAACGCCAGCGAAGAGGTGATTTGTAAAGGTGACAGCGTTGTTTTGTCAACCCCATACAATC
>Ga0265298_10001168_pt1 | contig 38759 bp, 72 predicted proteins | sample AusTroGonzalo_MG_3_FD_193486 | JGI IMG/M metagenome (GOLD analysis project Ga0265298, IMG submission 193486) | Bovine rumen microbial communities from tropical cattle in Woodstock, Queensland, Australia - Gonzalo_01 | ecosystem: Host-associated > Mammals > Digestive system > Stomach > Rumen ...
CCCTCCAACAGTTGCCCCACAGCCTCTAAATTCTGGGAGACGGGGAGGGCTCTCTCCTCCTGTCAAAGTCTGGCGTCAACGTCGCGAGAAAACTTATTCCAAAAATCCTCTATATACTTTAACCACTCGTCCTTGTCTCTTGTTTCGCTTTGCCTGAGCCTCTCTATACATTCTGCCTTGCTTGTGTCTATGAATATCTCACGAGCTCCTAGCTCTTTACATAAGCGCTCGCGCTCTGACTGCAAAGGATAGCCGCCGATTATATAAGCGTTATTCCATTTGCCTAAGCGATACTTAACAGAGTCTAATAGCGTGTCCCTCAGCTTAAATACAATAGCCTTTAATCTATTAGGCTTTATGTATCTGCTACAGCCAGAGACAGCCTGCCAGAGATTGTCCATATCAATTATTAAATCGCCCTCGCTCATTGCCTCTTTTACAAATGAGCTCTTGCCTGCTAGCGGCGAGCCATAAACTAAAAATACTTGCCGCCTGCTATAGCCTAGCTTGTTATGGATAAAGTTATGACAGCGCGCATGTACGAGCGCTATATTGTCTGGATTAAGCGATATACTATAATCGTTAACGTTATCCTCTGTTAGCTCCTGCTTATGATGTCCTATAATGTCATAGGCTTTTGTTATAGGCTTGCCGCAATACTCGCATATAAGCTCGCCATCTGCGTTAAGCCTATCAATTTTTAGCCCCTGCAATAGCTTGCGCCACGCTTTAGATTGATAGAATGTATCTAATGAATACATGGTTAATCACTATCCCTTTATTAGCTTTCCATTCTTTAATAGCTCTAATAGCTTTGTGTTTTGTGCTGCTGTTCCGCTGTAATTTGTAATGCTATTTGCTTTTGCTATCTTCTTGCGATTATTAAAAGACGAGTCAACGCCAATGCTTGTTAATGCGTCAACTAGGCTTGTGCTATTGCCTGTATACTTTTTATAGTAAGCTGCGCCGCTATTAGTTTTTCCTTGCTCTTTAACAGGAGTGTCAAATAGAGCTTTTTCTGCTGCTCTCCTGCGTGTTAAGCCTGCTAATACCTTGCCGCCTGCCTTGTTATAGTTTGGTATTCTGGCGCTAATCTGTGCTAGAGTCCTATTGCCGTTATCTGTTATCTTTTTGAGATTTCCAGAGCCGCAATTAAAAGTAAAGCTCACGAGCGCGTCAAACTGATTTTGATTGTAGTTATATTTGTATTTGTTAACTGCTCTCTCAGCTGTTACAACGTCTTGCTTTAAATATTCGTCAGCCTCTGCCTGTGTTATCTTTTGTCCTGCTTTAACGCCCTTTGTATGTCCATAGCCAATTGTTAGGACTCCTACAGAGTCCTTGTAAGCTGTCAGTCTACAGCCCTCAAACTGTTTTATTAGATTTAAGCCTAGCTCTGATATTTTCATAAACTAACCTCCTACCAATTGTCCTGATCTAGCTTTTGCTGTTGCAGCTCAACTTGTTTTTTCTTAATTTCCATTGTTTGAGCGTCGTCGTTTCTCCAATTAGGATCTATATTTTTAAGCAGCAAATGCGCCGCTCCTGTATCTGGCTGCGCATATTTGCGATATATCTCTATTTTCTCAATCCATTCTGGAAATGCGTCAGGGTCTGGATTATGGATTTTAATTGTTTTAACTTCCTCGTAATAATAGCCCTTAGCCTTTTTTTGCAGCGTTTCCTTTAGCTCAATAGCTAAATTTTGCCGCCCCTCTAATAATGCTTGCCTTAACTCAGGATATTCTTTTTTGTACCGAGTAAATGAGGCTACGCTAATTCCTAGTTTTTTTTTAGCTATTTCCTCCTCATTTAATGACGTGATCCATTTTGAAATATCTTGTAAAAAGGGCTTAACATGAGATTCGTATTTTGATTTTCTAGCCATAATCTCGCCCCCCTTTTTATAGAACTCCTCAAAATGCTCTTAATCACATTCTATTAGCCCTCTCCTCTAACTTCTCAATACGTCTCTCGTTGTTATCATGTAGCCTAAAAAGCGTCCCTATGCGCTCGTTTGTGGCAGCTATCTGCTGCAAATTCGCGTCTATCTTTTCTGCGCTCTTTTCGCTTTTTTTAGCAATTTCGGACATTTCATTTAAAAAATCCTCTAATTTATCGTCTATTTGAGTAAAATGTCTCTCTATCTGGATTTCTTTTTGCTTATTTGAGTCGTTTTCGCGTTTCATTGAAATGAAAATGTTAAATATAACGCCTATCATTGAAATACTTGAGAAAATCAACGACAGGCTTATTGTTTGCTCTGTTCCCATGTTCAAAGCCCTCGTTGATTATTAGATTTTTTTGTCGTCCTCGACTTCTGGCAATCCTGCCAGAGACGTGAGTAAAGATAATATAGCGGCTACAGCTGCAACAGATAAAGCATAGCTCCAATTAACCTCTAATAGTGCTACGCCTGTTCCTATTCCTGCTATAAGTGCCTGAGCAAATGTTTTAATGGCTCTAACGCCTGCTGCTTTCCACCAAATTTTATTCATAATCTCACCCCCGTAAAAACCCTAAATCCATAATAAATAGATTGCTTTAAAATTACAGTAGCGCCACGTTGCGCCACTCCCTTAAATCAAGTTATTGGCAAATTAAAAAGCCTAGATTTTTCTAGGCTTAAAGTCTGATTGTGATTTAATTGTGAAATGATTAGCAAGTTATTTAATGCGCTTAATGCGCGGGTTAAATGCGCGTTAAAAGCGCATTAAAAAAGAGGGCTAATTGCCCTCCTCTTTTTTGATTTTGCTTAATGTATTTGCTATTTCTATGTATACGTTCAATTTCTTAATTTCATAGTTTCGTGAGTATGTATCTGCAATTCTAAACATATTTAATTCTAAGCTATTTAAGCTGTTAACCATCTCTTTAAAAAGCACGCCAGAAGTTATTAAGTCTTTTCTGGCTGCCTCACATTCTTTAGTTTTTGCCCTCTTTTCCTCGTTACTATAAAACTTAGGCAAAAGTTTAATTATATCCATGAACTCCTCCTACCTATCTGAGCTTATAGGATTAATATAACTGTGTAGCTCATTTCTTAATTTTTCTTTATCGTCCATTGTTAACACTGCTGCATATTCGAGATTAGCTATAAAATCCTCTATAATCTCGTCTGTTGTTAAGTCTCTGCAATTGTCAGCAATAATTATAAAACTGCTGTCTGCCTCTCCGTTATTTCCCTCTTTCCAGAAATAAATATCAATACTTGATTGATAGCCAACTATTATAATTGTTCCATTTGTTAATTTAATATCCTTTTGCATGTCTAATCCTCCTATACTCTGCCAGAGCTCTATAGGCTCTGGCTCTCCACAAATCAAATCGCATAACTCCTCGTTATCTAAATCGTAAAATATCCCCCCCATTTTTTAATCCTCCTGCTTGTCGTTCCATTTAATGCCATGCTCTGCTATGTATTGCTCATAAGCCTTAATCATTGTCTTATTAAAAAATGGATCTTGCTTTGCTCTAACTAATGCTCTGCCGTATTCCTCAAATACATTTCTATGTAAATTCTCAATCTCAAAACCTACTGATTCAATGCAAGCCTGTAAAGAAAAATCGTGCTCCATTGTATTGTCCTCCTATTTTGTAAATCTATATCCCTCTTTGCACTCTAAAACTGTAAAATAAGTTGAGCTGCAACCAAATGTAAACTCTGTCCATGTCTCTATATATTGTTCATTATCGAATGTTTTATCGTTGCGCTCAATATAGAACTCGTCGCCCTCCTGAGCCTCCTGATTGTTAAATTGCTTTTCTGTTTCCTCATACGCTTTTTTAAATTTAGTGGCGCTAACTTCAATCTTTGTTGTGATAGAGTCAGCTAATACTGACTCTATGTAATATTTCTTAGTGATTGCCTTTTTCATTATCTTTCCTCCACTCCTGTAACTTTGTGATTGTTAACAGCTGCCTCGTAACCAACCTCACGAGCTGCCTTTTTATAAAATTCCTGTACTGCCTCTAACTCGTCTCTAGCGTCTACGCAAGTAAAATCCTTAATTCCTAAAGCGTCTACATAATCAACTATAAATCTTTTCATTTTTTCGCCCTCCTTATTGGCTTGTGCTGTTTCATTTGATAATTTTATTATATACCTTTTTGCATATATTACTATTGACGAATTGCACAAATATTGACGGGTATTTTTGTGCTTTATATGCTATTTTGTATATATTTAATATGCGCATATAATACGCATATTGTGCGCATACTTTGAGCATAAGTAAATAAGTTTATTTATTTATTAAGACGCAAAAAGAGAGCCGTTGAGCTCTCTTTTTTTATGTATGAAATATTAATAATTCTTATTTAATCATTTAAAAAATTAACATCAAGAGCAAACCATTCTGAGCCTGTATATTCGCTGAGTGAATGATCTGTATATTGCATTTCTATGTCTCCGTCAGTTTGAACTTGCCATCTAACCATATTTGCAACTCCTCCGCTCATACTCATGTTTTGAACAAAAGAAACTACTTTTGTTGGTCTAAATCCAGATGGCAAAGTAGCAATTATTGTCTTGTCTGTTCTAATGCCTTTAACCGCTCCACGAATATAGACAGTATTATTGATTTTGCGATATTGTGGAGATTGTGCTGCACTATAAGACGTAATTCCATTTGCTAAAGGTAAATCTATCCAACCTGTGTCAGCTCTTAATGCTATCCAACCGCCAAAAGTACCATTTTCAAGATTTCTCATGTAAATATCGTTAGTTGCTCTTGTGATCCAAAATTGTTTCCCGTATAAATTAGGCTTATCATTATGAGGAATATTGATAAAGTAGCCATTAGTGCTAGTAGGCTTATTAACGCAATTATTACCATAACCAATAATTATTTTTCCTATACAAGTATTTAGATCTTTATTGTTTAGATCTTCTGAGGCGCTTTCTAAAAATCCGCCTTGTGCTATTAAATTTTCAAGATTTTCAACTGTTGTCTGGAGCTGTTCCACGTCGTCATAAATACTTCTGTCATCTTGATTTAATAACGTTCTTAACTCTCTGATTTCCTCGATTGGCGTTTCGCCATAGATTGATAATTGAACCATTTTAAAACCCTCCTTAAAATAAAAAATTTTAAAAAACTCCTCGTTAGTCAAAAACTCAGAGTTTACAACCTTGTTGCACTCCTGAGAGATTCTAATTATTATTAATCTCTGCTAATGTGGGATTGTGTCCTGCAATAACTCCTCTGGCGTTACCTCCAGAGCTGCACATATAATCATAATCTTATCCGCTGAGGGATTAGTCTTTTTAGTTTTCCAATCGCTAATAGTGCTCTGTCCTATCCCCGTTTTTTCTGAGAGAGCTAATTGAGTAATTTTTTTCTCTCCCATGATTTTAAAAATTCTTTCGCTTATAATCATTTCTTTTGTTCCTCCTGCTGCAACCGCAATCAATTAAAAAAGTCTCGCATATCGTATGGAATAGCGCCCTTTAGCTCTGACTGTTCGTTTTCTTCAACCATTCCTCTCTTATCACATTTAAACAGTCTGCAAATCGTTGGTCTTTCGTTATAAATGCTGCATTTCTTATTTACTGTTAAAAACGGACAAATTAAATCAAACTCAACTGTAGCTGCAATTTTTGGGCGACATGGTTTTAATTTTTTTGCTTTGACAATATATTTAATCCTCTTAATGTCTTTATCTGTCAATGGCAAAAGCGAGCCGCAACAACTTGCGCATTTGCTACAATTTCCGTTGATAGTGTTATTTATAAAATTCATTGCTCCTCCTCCTGCAACCGCTCCTTTTCAATATCCTCTAACATTTTCTCAACGTCTAGCCACCCTTTAAGCTCTAAATAGCCTAAAAACGTAGTAGGCGCAATATCAATGCGCTTTTCTTTAGCCCATTCTGTAAATTTCTTTGTTACTTTAAGTCTTTGCTCTAAACTTGTCATAAATACTCCTCTCCTGCTAATCTATAAGCCTCTTTAATCTCATGCTCTAGCTCTGAGTCTGTTTGTCCTTTTCTAATGCCAACTAAACAACTAGGAGGCAAAAGCATTTCTTTGTAACTGCAACGCCATAAATGCAAACAATTAGGCATATTGTTAACATAGTCTGAATTTGCAGGGTGTACTTCAATAACAGTCTCGTCCTTATTCCAGAAAAGCGCCTTAATAAAGCACATGTCCTCCCACGATGGGACAACATGCTTTTTTTCTGGAGACACTGAGACATGCTCCCACCCTGCGCCATTTGAGACTATAATAGTCCCTCGCCATCTATTAGGCATGTAAATAACGCCTGCTAATCCGTCCTCTGTCTCCTCTATCCATGAGCAGCGCCCTATAGCTTTAATTTCATCAAATGTTTTCATAATCACCCTCCTATTTTTCTAATCTGGGTCAAACGCTTGCATTAAAGCTCCCTCTTGTCTTGCTATAGTATCCTTAATACCTTGCTTGTAATGTTTCATATAGATTTCATCTATGCCGCCCTCTAGTAATTTAATTAGCTTATTGCAATTGTTGTCGTCTACGACGTCTATAACACCATGAATGTTGAGTGCTAATCTCCTTAAAAGATTAATAGTTTCAATGCAGCTTTGTCTTTCTTTTAGTGTCATTCTTCTACCCCCTCTGGCTGCTCAGCGTATGGCTCGTTTTTTAAAACCGCATTAAATAGCCTTTTTAGCATTTCAACTTGTGACGGACACCAATTAGCCTCTGCCATTTCGCAGCATTGATTTATAAACAAACTTATAGCGCCAACTGACTCCTCAGCGCATAGCTTTAATATATCCTCTTTGTTTGCTAAAAATTTCTGTTTAGCCCCTAAATCTTCTAATCTAACTCTCATAATTCCTCCTGCTGCAAACGCTATTTTTTAAATACAGATTCAATTATTTGTCTATATATTTCGTTCTGAACGTCCGATTGCTCAGACGTTATGTCGTCGTTAAATATCTCTTTTAACATATTGATATATTTATCAACAGATATATTCGCACTTTTAATAATTTTTTCTGCTATTGACAATGATAAACATAATATATCAATTCTTCGCCCCTCAAAAAGGATACTAATATTTCCGTTTTCATCACCATTAGCCTCTATTTTAGCAGGCTTATCATTAAAAAAATCTTTCATTAAATCTAAATCTATCATGTTGTTTTCTCCTTTTTTAACTGAATTTTCAAAAAATCACGCGTATAAATATCATTATCGAGATATAAATATTCAATCTCGCGCTCGCCGAACTCATTTAAGTTAATCTCTCTGGCTTTGCCTTTAAACTCATTTGAATAGCTGCCACGAGTCAGCATGACCTTTTGATTATATTCTATGTATCTTAATAGCTCTCTTAGTTTCATAACTCGCCCTCCCCTGACGAATAAAACTATAACTCGTTGAGCGGGCAAATCTCGCATTGCATGTCTAAATCCTCCTGAGTCTCTGCTGTGTCTTTGTATTTACAAAAATGCTCACACATGCGACGTTTGTTAAATTCATGCGCCTGTCTTTTGCCATGCAACATTTCATTAATAAATTTTCTTTGTTCCTTATTACTCTTTATTTCGTTTATCCAAATATATAAACACATACCAAGCCAAACAATTAATATTATAATTTTTATCATTCTCCTAGCCCTCCAATGCTATTATTGCTTTTTTAAATCTGCGCTCTATTGCAGCTTTTTCAATTTCTCGCCACTCTTTGAGCTTAATTAGAGCTGCTGCTGTTTCGTCTGTCAACTCGTGCCCTTTCGCTTTAGTTTCCAAAGCCACCTCCTCCATATATCGCCTTTGATACTGAATATTTAGCCTCTCCTTTTCCTGCTCATATACTTCTAGCAATAAACTAACTTTATCCTCCTTTGTCATATCTCTCCCTCCTCACAATCAGTTTTATTTCTCCTTTACTTTTGATATAATATTTATATCTAGTTTCAATTACTCTAGATACCCCATTACAAAGGCGCTGTTTCCTCATTAGCAGCGCTTTTCCTTTGCCTTAAATAATCTCGTTATATATGGCTAGACATAGCCTTTTTTTATTTCTTAAAATCGTTGTTCTGTCAACGCCTAGCTCCTCTGCTATTTCCTCAATGCCTTTTTTTTGCTCGAAATATAGCGGAATGATTTTAAAATATGGATCAAAACGCTGTCCTGCGATTGCATAGCTTAACGTCTGGTCTTTTTGATCTGAATTGTAATAGCCTATTAACAGCTCGCTAATGTCTGAATAGGCTACGTTGTCAGAGTCTTTTAATAGCCCGCTCTTTTTATATTCTGAGATAGACGTCTTAACAGCCAAATCTATAATTTTCCTGATCTCCTCGTCTGGCATTTCATAACCTCCCCAAAGTTAATTAGCGCTCCATCTTCCCCCAACTTGTATTAATTTCTATCAGCGGACAACCTAAAGATTTTCTAGATTTAGCTGTGTCTGGGTTAATGTCCGCCTCTAATAAATTGCAATAAGCTGAACTTTGCTTGTATTGAATACATAGCGGACACTCAGCGCAACAGTTAGGCATTTTCATGTTTTTAATAAATACGCCCATTTTAACCTCCTCTTAGCAAGCAACTTTCCTCCTGCTACAACTGTTTAATTAACCAATTAGAGTAAGAGTGAGCTTTATTGTAAACTCGCATGTCAAAAATACGCGTTTTTTTATATAGCTCATGCCAAAGCTGCCAATAACTTAAACGCCGTCCGTCTGCCCTACAAAAATTATTCTTAGCCCAACCCTTTAAAAAATGCCTTATATTGTGCATTAGCTGCTCACTCGTGACATATATATTTAGCTCGCATGGCTTATCTTTTAGCCTTGCCACAGCTGCAACTAAAGCCGTAAGCTCTGCCACGTCCTTAGTTGATTCTATCTCTTTTATGTCGTGAATTGTAGCGACTCCCTTTGACGTTTCAGTTTCAAGCAAATAAATATATTTGCCTTTTTTCTTGCCAACTCCTCTTATGCTTGTTTCGACATACAAATTAACAACTCTCATAGTTAGCCCTTTAAATACTTGTTATAGTAAACGTTAACCATTTTGCTATAAGCTGCAATCTTGCCGTCTACATAGCCTGTAACATAGCCTGCTTTAATCGGCTTAGCCTGCTTTTTGTAGTCTGCAATGTCTAACTCAATAGTCTCTTTGTCATTTTCAAGCTGCTCTATTAGCTTGTCGTATTTGTTAGCCTTATCAAGAGACTCTTTAAGAGTGTTAAACTCGCTCACCTTTGCTCTAGGCGTTTCTGGTATATTTAATTTTTCAAAGTCTGGCTTTTTCATAACTGCTCCCCCTTATTAAATTTTTTCAATGCGTTTTACATGAGATTTTCTAAAGCTCATATAGCCGCCTCTGGCGTCCGTAATATAATAATGTTTAGGCTTTAAATATAATGGCGGCTCTAATTTTTCTTCCCAACATAAAATTCCCTCATTCCATGAGTCGTCGAAAAAAGTAACTCTAACCTCTTGTCCTATGAATACATCTAATAATTCGCTCCTATGATTATTTTTCATTTCTTCCTCCTCCTCGTTTTTTAGTATATCTGCTACAGCTAATAAAAAAGCTGCTGCAAGAAAAAACATAAGGCATAGCATAAATGATAATAACTCTAACATTTTTCCTCCTGTTGCTTAATCTTTAAAACTCTATCAAGTAATCGCTTATATTTTTCTGTGTCCCAAATCAGAGACAAATCGCCATAGCTTAAATGATCTATCTCATATCTGCTCAGCTCTCCAGATAACATAGAAATTCTAGTTAGCCTATCTGATTTACTGTAAACCTCAGCCCATTTAGAGCCTTTATATTTTGGCAATCTCTTTTTAGCTTTTTTCTTTTTTTGCTTAACAGACTTAAAATTTAGATCTAAATTATCTGAGTCAGTACCTGCTACAGCTGCCTCTTTAGACTGTGTCTTATTCCAATACGCCCTTTTAGAGGCTTTTGATTTCTCTGGATTTCGTAAGCTATATTCTTTTTGATAAATACGTTGAGCCTCAAGTCTGCAAGCTCCAGAGCATATTGAGGCGTTAGCGCGTCCCTCAAATTCTTTTCCGCAAATTTTGCAAACTCTAATCATGGCGCAATCCTCCAACCCTCAATATTAATTAACATAAAGGCTGCTAAATGCTCGCCTGATCTGTCTACAAAAGTGACCTCTCCCGCGGAAAAATCAACTAAAACAGCCTCTACTCCCTTAACTGTTATCCTGTTTCCGCTGCAAGTGTAGACCTCATAGAGTTTTTCTTGATTTATTATTATTTCTTTTGTCATTAACCCTCTCCCCGTATTATTTTGATAAAAACATAATCTCCGTACTTGTCGCGCCATTTATAAGCCTCTGGCAATGAGTTAATCCAGACGTCTATAGACTGTCCGTTTTTGATAGAGTCGCCTTTGCCGTCTCCGTCCGTGTCCATGCCTGCGCCTGTGTCTTTAAATTCAAATTGCCCTATAAACTCTCCTATAGAGCCGTCCTCGTTGATAGCGTACAAAGTAGCGACACAGCCTAGCCAATCTTTTTTCCCTGCTACAATGCCGTAACGTGTCTTTTCCCCTGAGGCTGTTATGCCGTGCTCACAGTAACAAGTGCAACGAATTTTAACGACTTCCTCAAATGGATCACCCGTGACGGGCTCAATATACGCTTTTCTAGCATTTGCCTCTAAATACTGCCCAATAAAAAGGACACAAATTAGCCCTGCTGCAATTGCAGCTCTTATAAGTCTTTTTTTCATAGCTCACCCCCGTTTAAAAAACTCCTCTCTTAACCCTCAATCAATCTATCCTGCTGCATTTGAGCAATTAAAACTTTTAGACTCTCTGGCAGCTGTGCCTGTGTTTTTTCGCGCTGCTGCAATTGCTCGTATATCATTCTAAAATTAGCTCTGTCCGCTGCTATATTTGTGCTAGCGCAAAGCTGTAAATAGCCCAGACGCTCAACAGCTTTTCTAGCTAAAGGACTTAAACTATTTAAAGCGTCTCCTGCTCTATATGATCCAAAACGCCTAATAGCAAGCGTGACTTGTTCCCATGCCTCGCCCCAATCTGGCAGCTCCCCAAATGCTATAGACGCTGCCGTTTCTCTTATGTCTGCTATTGTTGGACTCCATTTATTTGTAGCCGCCCACTTGTTAACAGCAGCCTCAGCGACTTTAAAATCTAAATCCTGTAGCTGAAAATACCAAAGTTTAATAGCCTCCTCAGTCGGTAAAAAATTATTTTCTTTTGGAAAATAAGACCTAAGCGCTAGAGCTATGAGACTAAATTCCTTTTTTGTCATTGCGCTTTTTCTCCTCTCTCTCTAGCCTTTTTATTAAATCAAAAATCTCTTTAACTGTTAGAGTGTATTGTTTAAAGGCAATCAACAGCAGCTCGTCTTTTAGTCTGTCGCTGTCTATAAGTGGCATACAGTTAGCCCCCTTAAATATTAATCACTAGAGCCAAAGTTAATTAATCGTTGCTCTAATACTCTATATTGCTCGTCTCTACGGCTATCTCTAGGCTTAGCTTTTGGCTTGCTGCTTTCAATCGTTTTTATTGGAAAAAAGCCTTGCCAATTGTTAGTAATTGATTGTTCAACTATCTCAATTTGAATTTCTGGATCAGAGGACATTTTAAACAGCTTTTTGATTAACAACTCAAGTGCATGATCTGTAGGAGGCTTTTTAGATAACTTGCGCATTTTAATAAATTCAATAAGAGCCTCTTTTAATTTTGGATCAGTAACCATGTTATCAAGTATGTTGTTGTAGCTGCTCTTTCTTTCTTTCTTACATACTTTAGTATTTAATTCTTTAGTATTTAATTCTTTAGTATTTAATTGTCTGCCGTTAACGGCATGCCCTTGCACCGCATGCCCTTGCACCGCATGCCCTTTTTGGGTATGCGGTAAATTTTCTGTCTGAGGCTTTTCAAAAATATCGTAAACATAGGCAAAATGCCCTTTTTCGTCGTTAACTCTAGTCCTGACTAAATAGCCTAAATCCTCTAATTCCTGTAAAGTCGTTCTAATAGCTTTAACGCCCTCCTTATTGATTGCTGCTAGTCCCTCGATTGAATAATCCCAATCCTCAGGCAGCGACAACATTTGAGACAATAGCCCTTTAGCTTTTAAAGACAGATTCTTGTCCTTAAAGTGATAATTGCTCATAGTTGTATAGTCTTTATTTTTATTGACACGTATTACTCCCATTATTTTTTTCTATCCTCCTTAACTGTTTTTTTAGCTGTCTCCTGCTGCAATCTCTTGCGTTTTTTCCTCTTGTGTGTCGCTAAACTTTTCTTTTTTCGCTTTGCCATTTTTTAATAACTCAACCTCCCTCTCGTACAATGCCTTGTTGATTAAATAGATTCTCCTGTCTATGGCTTTAACCTTAATGCCTGACTTATTCATTTTCTTAATTGAGGACGTGAGCGAGCTCTGGAGAGAGCTATAAGTCTTATAGTCATTTTCGTTCCAGATAACCTCAGCAACAGCTGCTCCTGAGTCAATAAATTGAATAATAAATTTTTGTAGTTTAGTTTTTCTGTAGCCTTTAAAGTCCTCAACTGCAATCGGTTTTAGTTTCATTTTTTCAAGCCCCTTAATCTAGTTTTTAAATCTCTCTAATTCTAATGCCATAGACAAATAACATTAGTTTGCGTTTTATAATATAGTCTTTTGTTTTAAATCCCTTTGTATCTTCTACAACCTCCTCACCTGTTTCCGTAACTGTATAGACAAAGTCAGCAATATAACTACACTCCTTTTCTATTATTTTTCCTTGTTTAATGCCTCCACGCGCTCCAACTGTTGCAGGCTCTCGCTGAGCAGGAATTAAAACATATTTGACCTGACGGCGCAAATCTGATATAATCCCGTCGTTTAATAAAAAATTAAGCTCTTTAAAGCGAGTCGCCTCGCGTTGAGAGTCGAATTTGAGCCCGTCGTATTCGACGGAACGAGCGTTATATTTATTTTTGTGAGTACGTGGAAAATATGCACGAGGATAACTCATAACGCCTCCCCTCTGCCCTAACACGGAATAGACCGCAACCGTGCAGGGCTTTTTTTATTTGTGTGGTATAAAACTGTAAATTAAATGGCTCGATTGAACCAAATTAATTTCAAATGATTGCTTTTTGTTTCTGACTCCAAAACAAAGCCCTCTAACTGTCCATCATTACAAATAGCACAGTAGGACTTGCGCCGATACATTTCTTCGCAATCTTCAATAGTGACATTAGCTAGCGTTTCTGGATTAAATAATAAAAGCTCCTCCAAATTTTTCGCCCCCCTTTTTTTGAAAATTTAAAAAACTCACAAAAAAATAATCCCATAGTTTTAGTAGGGATTATAAAAAACTATTGAATATAACAATTAGCTATTGACCGCTGCGCTAATTGTAACTTAACAATAATTTTTTTCTTTCATAATCTCCCCGCCTTTTGTTAAAGGCTTAATATTTTTTGGATCTGTTAGATCATAATTTTCATATGTTGCTAAAAACTCCGCTAATGTCTCTTTTCTTACTTTGTACGTGCCTAACTTGATGAATGGTAATAGTCCAGATTTTCTCAAGGAATGGACATAGGACACGTTTGTTTTAAGTATTTCTGAGACTTCTTTAACTGTGTATAGCACTAGCTACACGCCCTCTCTGACGGATTTATTTAAACAACTCGTCCATAGTTATGCCGTAAAACTCGCTAATTTTTTTCATGTCATCAAGTGTCCAACGTGAGCGCTTATGAAATCTATTACAAATATAAGTCTGGCTAACTCCTAGCAGCTCAGCTAATTCTATTTGTGTGTGTCCGTATTTTGCCATTGTGCTGCGCAATCCTTTAAATTCCTTTTCCGCTAATTGCATTTTTTACAACCTCCTAAAACCTGTTGTTATTTTTAAATAACTCTGATAATACAAATTATTTCCTTTTTAAATCCTAATGTCAACTATAAATATCGCTTAATGTAATTTTTATTATATTTTTATCAAAAAACATATTTCATTTTGTGATATATGTAGTATCATAAAATTAAACCTAGTTTTAAGGAGTGAAAATAATAATGCCTAGTCTGTATCATAAAATAGGGCGAAATATTAAACAATTACGCAAATCAAAAAAGCAAACTCAGGAAGATCTGGGAAAAATCTTAGGATTATCAAAAACAGCGATAGTTAATTATGAAAATGCGCAACGTAAAATTTCTTTAGAGCATATCGTTAAACTGTGTAATTTTTATGAAATAACTGTGAATGACATTATAGGTTATAACGACACGACACCAAAAAATAAGCAAGAAACATTTGATTTAATTGATAAATGGCGTGAGGAATTTCCTGAGGAATTATTTAGCAAAAATGAAATTAAATTGCTAATTGATTTTGGAAAACTTTTAATAAATGCTAGGAGTGTTAATAATGGCTAGAGTTACAACTAGAGACAGAAATAAAAACAAATTCTATAAGGACGGACGCCCTAAGCCGCCTAATTGGGAGTATCGTTTCCCTATTGCTCCTGTCAACGGCAAAAGACAGCACAGCTCACAGGCAGGCTTTAAAACGCAAAAAGAGGCAGCTGAGGCAGGGACTAAAGCAATGGCTGAGTATCTGGGAACGGGCGACGCTTTTAAGCCTGAAAAAATCAGTTATTCAGACGTCCTAGACCTCTGGCTTAAAAATCATGTTAGAGCTAATTTAAAAGAGCAAACTTTAGCGTCATATCTTGTTATTATTGAAAAGCATATACGCCCTGCTCTAGGACATTTCTTTATTACGCGGCTGCGTCCGCTAGATCTACAAAATTTCTTACATGAGCTTGCTAAAAAAGGCTATGCAACAGGCTACATAACTAAGGCTCATATAATTTTAAAAGGCTCGCTTAAATACGCTGTAGAGCCTTGTCAATACATCAAACAAAATCCTATGCTATATGTTAATACTGTTAAAGGTAATGCTGAGCGCAAAAAAGAAATAATCAGCAAAGAGGACTTTAAAAAAATTATAGAGCGCTTTCCTGAGGGACATCATTTTTACACGCCGCTAATGATTGCCTACCATACAGGGCTCAGACGTGGAGAAGTTTTAGGGCTTACTTGGGATAACATAGATTTTGAGGCTAAAACGCTAACAGTAGAAAAACAACAGCAATTGTTTAACTGCTACACAGAAAAGCAGCTTGCTTTAGGGACTCCCAAATCAAAAGCTAGCGAGAGGACTATAGCTATAGGCGAGACTCTTTTAGCAGCTTTAAAACGTGAAAAGTTGCGCCAAAAAGAGAACCGCTTGCGCTATGGCAAGTATTATTATAAATACGGCTATAGAGAGATTAAAAGCGAGCTTAATGAGATTGTTGAGAATAAAAACGGAGATTTAGATTTTATTTGCGTTAAAGAGTCTGGCGAGATATTAACGCCTACAGCTTTAAAACACTTGTCCAGAGTCATAAATAAGCAGCTTAAAATCCGCTTTGAATTTCACGCCCTCAGACATACTCATGCAACTATGCTTGTTGAGTCTGGAGCTAATGTTAAAGGCGTGCAGCAACGATTAGGACACGATCACGTTAAAACCACTTTGCAGCTTTATGCTAGAACTACTGATTCAATCATTCAAGACACAATAAGTATTTTTGAGGAGGCTTTAAAATAAAACGTGTCCACAAATTAGACTTAATCCGTGGACACAAAAAAAGTGAGGACAAATTGTGGACAAAATCGCGTCCACAGATTAAATATACAGGGCTAAACATTGATATAACAACAACTACGCGCCCTGTGTTCCCTGTCCGTCATATACAGGACATATATTAATTTATTTTAACCACGCTGCCCTCAGCGTGGTTTTAAAATGCTGTTATATCAACGTTTCTTAGGAGCATATTAATTTATAGCTCCTTTTTTTAATTTCTAAAAATCTGGCTTAATTTTTTAAAATGTGGACAAAATGAGGACAAAAACAAAAAGCCGCCTAGCAAACTCTGAGGCGGCTTTTTGTTTGTCGTATGAAAAAATTGAAAAACAGCACTAACGAAAAGGGTTAGTTGTTACAGAGATATTATAGCAAATTAAAAATTTTAGTCACTAGATAAAATGTTTTAGCTCTGAGGCTTATATTTCGATTTTAAGAGCCCTTTATTGTTTACCTTAGTATTTTATCGTGTGACGCTCTTTAGAGCCTAGATTTTGAAAATAACCGCAATAGCGGACGTATTATTTTATATTATTCTCCTCGACAAAAATTAAAAGCCCTCTCATTCTGCTGCAACTGTGCGCATACTCTACGCATACATTGCGCAAAGATTAAAAAAGGGCTTGCAAATTTTTTTGAGAAATGTTAAAAAATATGTATGCGCATACTTCACGCATACATTGCGCATAGAGTGCGCATAATATACGCATTAGGAAAAGGAGAAAAAACATGAAAACAGTGCTAATTTGTAACCAAAAAGGAGGCGTAGGAAAAACGCTAATAGCTGACGAACTCGCATTTGCTTTAGAGCGCGACAAAATCCCTTATAGCTTTTTTGACCTTGACGATCAGGGCTCAGCTATTCACACAACTAACGAAGTGTCAGACGCTGAGATTCAAGTTGTTGATACGGCAGGAGCTCTACAGGCTAATCTAGTTAAATGGATTGAGGAGGCTGACTTTATAATTGTGCCTACAATGATGTCAAATAGAGACGCAGCTCCACTAGAGCGCATGATTCAAATATTAGAACCATTTAAAAAGACAAAGCCGACGCTATACGTTTTTAATCGTTGGAACAGATTTAACATAACAAAGGATTTTATTAATTGGTTTAATTCCAAATATCCAGATTTAAAAACAGCTATTTTGTCAGATACAACAGCCTTTAATCAGGCAGGAGCTTGCGGCATGTCTATAGAGGAGTTTCAATCTAGCAACATAGGCTGTAAACAGATTGACTATATTTATAGCTCTGTAAAATACGAGCTTAATTTAAAAGATCGGAGACACGTTTAATATGTCAAACAAACCTAAAAGCATGTTTAGCGTAGACGCTGCTAAACGCCATCAGGAGCAAACAGCTTTAACAAGTCAATTAACAGGAGCTCCAAAACCTACTCGCAAAGTCCCTATGAATATAACGCTACCTCTGGAACACAAAAACAAGCTAGTAGAGGCAGCTAAAGCTAAAGGCTTGTCAGCCTCTGTTATTATTCAAATGTGGATAGACGAGCATTGTAATTAATGCGCATAGCTTGCGCATGATATACGCGTATAACGCGCATACATAAGCATTAAAAAAGAGGGCAGCTAGCCCTCTTTTTATATTTCCCATCTAACTATATTCATTGGCTCTGGCTAAACTATTAATTAAAGAGCTGTGTTAATAAATTCAACAGCGGCTTTGATTGTTTTAAAAGTGTGAAACTCTCTAAAGCCTTTTCCCTCTCTGACGTTTACATGATAAACACGGCGAGTACCTTTCATTCTTGTAATGTCAAATCCTTTAACTGTCTTAACTACTTCATACATAATTGTTAACCTCCTAAAGTTGTTTGCTGTTTCATTTGATAATTTTATTATATACTTTTCTGCATATATTACTATTGACGAAATGCACAAAGATTTACAGGCTTTTTAGTCGTTTTATATGCTATTTTGTATATATTTACTATGCGCATTTTGCGCGTATATCGTGCGCATAATTTGCGCATAATAAAAGAGGGCTGTTTGCCCTCTTTTATTCGTCTAAATCAAACGGGATTTTGTTGTCCCATTCATAGTCCTCGTATAAATCCATTAAATGTCCTACAACGTTTTGAGCTAAATCAAAGCTGCTCCCTTGACTTATTAATAAGTCTAAATATTCATTCCATGACATAATTTTAAACCTCCTATCATGTGCCAGAGCTCTAGGCTCTGGCTGTAAATCTATTACATATATCATTATTCATTGAAAATAGCATTTGAGTATATTCCGTTTCGCTCATGCAAGAGCTACAAATGCCTTGATACTTCTGCATTGTTTCGTTGCTAGTGTAGATTGGTTTAAACATTGTTGTTATTTCCTTGCCGCAACGCTTGCATTTTGTAATATAAAGATTATTTCCCATGTTAACCTCCTAACCTCTAATTCCTGATGTATAAAATGTTTCGCCTGCAACTCTAAACTTAATATATCCATGCTCCTGAGCGTATTTCTTAGCCTCAATAATTGTCTCTGTTAAATCCTCTCCCGCGTCAAAATACTTAGACTCTTTAACCATCTGTGTTTCCTTGAAATAAAAATAAACTTTAATCATGTTTTTGCCCTCCTTATTGGCTTGTGCTGTTTCATTTGATAATTTTATTATATACTTTTATGTATATAATACTATTGACAAAATGCACAAAGATTTAAGGGCTTTTTAGTTATTTTATATGCTATATTGTATATATAAACTATGCGCATTTTGCGCGTATATCGTGCGCATAATTTGCGCATAAAAAAAGACGTCGTTATTTCGACGCCTTTAGTAATTCTATTAACTCCATGTCCTCTTGACGCATGCCCTCGTGCATGTCCGCTATTCTTTCCTCGCCTTTATATCTGGCGTCTTTCCATTCTTTAGCATGCTCCTGAGCTCGTCTCTCTAGTAATTCAATAATTTCGTTAATAGTCATTAAAAATCAATCCTCTCGTTTGCTTGTTATTTAATTATATAAAGAGTTTTAGCATATTGCCAGAGCTTTAAGCTCTGGCTGTTATGTATTCCTCTAAAGTGTCGTCCGCTGCGTCTGTATCAAGCCACGCGTTAAAGCCCTCTGGATTGCGACGCTCGAACTCGTCCATTAACCAACCTCTAACAGTAGGAATATAAGGATCATTAACCTCGCTTGTTAATTTCCATTCGTCGAATAAATCCGCTAAAGTTGAGTTTGCTAAAATTTCTCTTGCTGCTTTTTCCTGTGGTAACATTTCTTTATTTCTCCTTTGTTTAACTATTATAGTAAAATCCATTTTGTAACTGTGCCGTATACGTCTGTACTTTCTTCTCTGAATGTTTTAAGAAGTTTACAGCCTGAGCCTTTCATATATCCATCAATACATTTTAATGTATATGTATTTTTATTTACTCTTGTTACTTCATAAGTGAGCTCACTGTTTGCTATTGTGTTCTCAAATAACTCTCCGTCGTTTGTTTTAATCTGTTTAATAATATTGCCTTTAACTAATTCCACTTTTGTTACTCCTTTGCTTAACTTATGTACTTATTATATACTTTTAGTTATATAAAGTAAACAGTTTATATGCAAAAAGTTGCATAAAATAATATATATTTTTTAGTATATATTTGTAATATGCAACAATAAATTTATATGCTAATATGAATATAATTAAATAACTATTCGTGGAGGATATAGAATGAATAGACGAAAAGAATTAGAAAAAATGAAAGTATTAGGAGAGCTTGACGCTCTGGCGCGTGGCTATGGACTCGACATAGATCACATGAGAAAAAGCGAAATTATTGAGACTATATTAGAGCATGAGTCAGCACAGCCAGAGGAGAGAGTTGTTAAACGCCGCCCACCTAGAAAAGCAGCTAACACTAAATTAAAGGCTATGAGAGTTAAAGCAGGACTCACGCAAAGAGAAGTAGTTGAACAAACAGGAATTAACGCGCAAACATACGCGCAATATGAGCAGGGTGTTAAAAATTTTGATTCTGCTAGAGTAGGAGTATTATTAAAAGCCTGCGTTGCTTTAAATTGCAAGCTAGAGGACATTATAGAGTCTAAAGAGATACTTGAGACTATTGAGGCATATAATCAAATATAACGCGCATAATGTGCGTATAGTGTGCGCATACTTTACGCATAACAAAAAGCCCCCACAAGCTAAAAAGCGAGTGAGGGCTTTTTTGAAAAGGAGAATAATGCTACAAAGCTAAATAATGATACTTCAAATCTTTTCCCAACTGCCAATAAAATTTGCAAAATCTGTCTGATAATTGTCTGGCAATCCATCAGATTTATAATAACAACTTAATCTGTGATCGAAATAAATTGTATTATCGTCAGTTATTTCTGAGTCATTTTCAAAAAAGCGGACATACCATGTATTGTTATAAGCGTCTATTGTGCCGTAAATATTCTCATAAATCCATTCTACGTCCGCTAAATTAATTTTGTCCGTTACATCATAATTGCCTCCGTATTTGTCAACTGTAACTAGCATATATTTGTCATAATTATGATACTGAGTAGGGTTTGCGCTTTTGATTAGATAAATTTTGTTGAGAGCAAACCCCCAATTAGGTAATTCGTTTACCTTTTCAAAATTTGTAAGACCTAAATCCATATAGCTAATTTTTCTTGGTTCTTTTTGTGTGGCGTCTATAAGGAAATAGTCGTCATTATCAGGAGTTTCTACCTCGTCAAGCTCATATATTCTTTTATATCCCATTTTTACACCTCTTTAATGACAAAAGACATTGCTTTAAAGCAATTCCCAACTACCTATTAAGCTTGCTAAATCTGCGTTTGTATCTGTTGGTTTTACACCCTTTTTATAATAACATTTAACAACGTCATCATTATTAAAATAGATTGTATTGTTATCAGTTATTTCCTCGTCATACTGAATATACTCAACATACCATGTAGTATTATATGCCTGTATAGTGCCTAACCGATACTCATAGCCTTCTTGCCATTCTACGTCCTCTAAGTCAATTTTGCCTGTTACGTCATAAGCTATCACAGATTCACCCACTATATCTTCTGGAATTAGCATATATTTATCATAATTATGATACTCAGTAGGGTTTGAGTTACGAATTAAATAGACAGTATTCCAATCAAAATCATATGTCGGTAATGTCAAGATTCGTCTATATTTAAGAGAACTCAAATTCATAAAACTAATTCTTTTTGAACCTTTTTGAGTAGAGTCTATAAAAAAATAGTCGTTGTCATCAGGATTTCTTTCAATTTCAAAATCAATTATTCTTTTATTCATCTTTTCTCCTCCCCTATGAAGATATTACATTATCGCCAGAGCTAGTAGTTATCTCATTTCCGATATTATCGACTAATGCGGCTATGCCTATAACTGATTTAAGGACGACTATGTAAATCTCGTCTCTAGCGTTTGTTGAGCCTACTAAATTAACGTGCAGCTCTGGAGGGCTCTGTCTAGTGTCCAATAAATAATCAACTGTAGGCGCTGCTGCAAGTCCGTTAAAATAGACTAATAAAACGTCTGTACTTTCGTAGGAGTAGCCCGTCATATCAAGAGGAATAATTTTTGAGTCTGAGGCTGTTACTGTTACATATTTTTCGTAATTATTAATATAAGTATTAACTTTGAGCTCCTCTGTCAGAGTCTGCATAAAATCGTCTAATTGAGTTTTAATATCTGAGTAATATTGCTCATAGGCTGTCTGCCATTGAATAAAGAGCTCGCTTGTGTCTACTTGCTTAATTAATCCTGTGATCCACCCGCAAACATTAGTATTAGCTCGCATGTCTGTTATGTTAGCTTGAGTTATTGCTGTAGCGCTTGCTCCTACATAGACATAAGCTAGTAGTATGTCAAAGTATTCGTTGTTTCTAACAATAGCAGGCTTTAGAGGCGAGCTTGCTGCTGTGCCGTCTATCATTTCAAGCGTTATTTCTCTGTTTGATACACTGTTTCGCAAAACAATCGCTGTATAACGTGGCAGGGCAACATTAGCAGGATTTAAGGTTATAGTCATGTCAGCGTCATTTTTAACCCAACAATAATTAACTAGTCCTCGTCCCTCGCCAACTGTTAAAGTGAGCCCGCTTGACGCCTTAACTATAAAAGCATTTCCTACACTCTCATAAATACCACTTGAGCTAACTAGTCCCTCAAAAAATTTAGTGACTTGATCCGCGTTATATAGCCTGTCGTTATTGTAGCTCGTATAAAATCCAGAAGTTAAAGCCATTTTTTATACCTCCATTTCTGAGAAAGTTAAAATTAAATTAGCGCCTGAGTCGTCCTCACTGTCTATTACTTCAATAATTCGCGTGGCAGCTGAAATATTATAATCGTTTTCGATCTGGACTAAATCGCCTAAAAAATAGTCCACGCCATAAGTATAGTTAACGCTGTTGTCAATCTCTCCGCTAAAAGCCGTTGTTATGTCCGTCTCCGCTAATGCCTCAACGCCATCTTGTGCCAACATTTGATTATACTCAGCCTCCGTTATTTCGCCGTCGTTAGTTGAGGCGTTTCTAGCGTCTACCCAAATTTCAAGCCGCTCAAGTCCTGAGGCTGTGCCAACTGTTACTTTTTTTCTGGCTGTGCCCTCTCCCTCGCCTGCGACTACAGCAACGTTTGCGTAATTGTCGCGATTATTTACATATTCGCTAGAAATAAGATTGTCAAATTCAGTTGAAAAAACAACATGAGGGTTAACGGCTTGATTATATGACCTGTCCGCGCCCTGATATAAATAAAATACAAAGTTGCTGCCAGAAATATAAATATCATAGCCTAGCCCGTAAGTCGTGCAAATTTCTGTTATAGCGTCGCTTAAATTGTCACCTGTTATTTGCATTTGCATAGAGTCCGTTAAAGTAATTGAGTCTGTGCCTAGCGTAAAATTGCTTATAGCTCTGGCTGAGACTGTAGGACTAATTATGTTTTCAGTAACAAGCTGCCTAATACATGCTGCAATTTGTCCGTTTAAATTAGTTTGTTCAGCTACAACGCGCCTTTTAAGAATTGATTTTAAACAAAATCCTGTAATTGTTAGATTGTCTCCGTTTTGCTCGTCTGTTGTGATTTTTCGGCTTGAAATAATCATAACGTTTCTATACTCAGTAACAGTTACGTCCTTTTCTCTAACCAAATAATAGCCCTGCTGCAATGTATCTAAATTTGACTTTGTAGCGCTTAAATATAACTCAAAATCTCCATAAGTAAAGTAACGCCTCGTCCAGATAATAGAGATATATTCGTCAATGAGAGTTACTAAATTAAAATTTTTGTCTAATACATAAATATTCAATCTTACACCCCCTCATATAATTCGCTATAAATCACGCTGCAAAACAGAAATTGAGGGTATTCGTCAGCTGAATACATTAAATAGTTATCCCCTGTATCAAGAGTGAGCCACGTTGACGTTTTATCAAGGTTATTTAATATATTTGTAATAACGCCATCAGAATTTAGAGTTATACGCTTAGAGCCCTTTGTTGTGTCAATGGTTATTATGTCGCCCTCCTCAAGCGTAATGTTAATTAACATTTTGTCGCCTGTTGTAATGTTATATATCTTAGGATTTTCAACGTGCCCTCTGGCGTAAAATTGAATTATAACGCCTGTTGCAACGTCTCCTGAATTAGTTACAATAACTTGCTCGTTTAATATTAATTCGCTAAATTCTATTGTATCTTGAATTACAAATGGAAACTGAAAAAGCGCATACTCGCTTGAAAACTCAATGTTTTGAGTGTCAATGTCCTCAAAATATGGCTTAGGACAAATAACACTGATCTGGACTTTTTCTTTTTTGTCAAAGTAATTAATAGGCATGCTCTCAACATAGCCTAATATTGAAACGTCGCGGCTTTTGTTTTTGTAAAAAACTGTGCAGCTCTTTTTACTCTTAAAAAAGTTATAAAGGGCTATTCTGTTTATTTCCACAGGCTCCTCAACCATAAGCGTTATAACAATATTTCTGTTATTCATACGGCTAGACTTATAAACTGATCCGTCAAAGTTGGCATTAACAGCCGTATTAATATTAGAATTAGGAGGATTTAAGCCTGTAATAGCCGTAATGCTATAGTTAGGGTTTTGAGTGAGCTGTAATCGCTCGCCTTTTTCGTTTGCAACTACTAGACTATACATGTTTAAGCTCCTCCGTTTGTGAATGTTAATAGATTGTGAGTATCTCTATATATATCTATACGACTAGGACTCTTAGGGCTATTAATATTCTGGACATAAGAGTAATTGTTATTAATAATTGTCTCGCCTGCTCCAATGCCTAATAGTCCCTCATTTGCTAGAGCCTGCTGCAACGCTTTAGCTGTGGCAGCAATCCACTTTTTGTTATTCTCAAGAGGCACAACAGCCTCCGCTCCGTTACCCTCTAATAATCCAACCTGTCCACGTTCAAGCACGCCGCCGCTTGCAAGCTCTGAAATTTCAGGGATATTAATTCCTTTGCCGCCTATTCCTGCTACCCAATCAGGAATTTTGATTTTGTTTAAGCCTCTAATAAATGTATTTATGCCTCTAATTATAAAGTTAATAGGAGCTTTGATTATTCCAATCAAACCGTCCATAATAACTGAAATTGCGTCAACAGCCCCTTGAAAAATACCGCTAAACCATTCTTTAACGCCTGCAAATATTGATTTAATACCCTCCCAAATTCCAGAGAAATATCCTTTTACAGTGTCCCAAATGGCTTTAATCCCATTCCATGCGTCACTAAAAAAGCCTGATAGAACATTTTTTACTACTGAGAAAATCTTTTTAATTCCATTCCAAACAGTTTGAAAGAATGAAACAACGACACTCCAAACAGTTTGAATTGCTTGCCATGCTGTAGAGAAAAAGCCGCCTAAAACTTCACCGACTACAGAAAATACTGTCTGTATGCCCTCCCAAATTCCTGAGAAAAATTCTACAACAACGCTCCAAACAGTTTGTATTGCCTCCCATGCTGCTGAGAAAAAGCCGCCTAAAACTTCACCGACTACAGAGAATACGCCTTTAATGCCCTCCCAAACGCCTGAGAACCATTCAACAGCGCCGCTCCAAACTCCTTTAATCCAATCCCATGCGCTGGAGAAAAAGCCGCTTATTGCCTCCCATACAGTGCCTGCAACCTCTTTAATCTTTTCCCAAAGTCCAATCCAGAAATTTCTAAAATCTTCTGATGTATTCCAGAGATATATAAACGCTGCCACAAGTCCTGCTATAGCAGCAATAATAATTCCAATTGGATTAGCATTCATTGCAGCGTTTAAAAGCCATTGAGCTACAGTAGCGCCCTCTGTAGCCGTTTTATATGCTTTCCATGCTTCAACGATTTTTTGAACCGCCGCCACCGCTTGAAAAGCTATAAGAGCTGTTGTTATTCCGACAATAGCACCTTTTATTAAAGGCAAATTATCGAGAAACCATTTAATGCCCTCCTCTAATTTAGGCAGAAATTCCTCTGTTACTGATTTAAATAATTCCTCAATCTGAGGCTGATATTCGCTTAAAAGACGTCCTGTTAGATCAGCAAGCTCTGTCCTAATATTCTGAACAGATAAAGCAAAGCTGTCTGGCGCGTCTAATGTGTCCGCAAATGTGCTGTTAACGCTACCCTCAAAATCAGACATAGCTGTCCCTAGCTCGTCAAATGATAGCTTGCCGTCTCTGACAGCTGTTGCAATAGCTGCTCCTGCTTTTGTGCCGAAAAGCTCTGTAGCGATAGCAATAGCCTCAGTTGAGGAGCTGGCGCTTTTAATACTTTTCTCCATTTCAGAGAGAGCCTCAGACATTGGCTGTCCCTCAGCTGCTGCGTTAGCCAGAGCCTTTTTAAGTCCTGCCATAGTGCTAGAGGCGTCAACGCCGTTTTTATCCAAATTTGCCAAAAACATAGCAGCGTCAGACGCATTAAAGCCCATCTCCTGCAAAGCAGGAGCGTTAGTTACTAAAGATTCTGCGAGCTTGTCAACAGCTACTCCTGTGTCCTGTCCTGCTTTGTTTAGAGTGTCTAGCATTAAGCCAGCGTCCTCTGCGCTAATGCCCCATGCTGCCATAGAGGCTTGAGTATTGTCTATTGCTGTTTTAACGTCTGTGCCGTTTAGCTGAGCAAATTTTAAAAATTTCTCTGATAAATCTTGTAAGTCTGCGCCTGTTGATCCAAATCGAGTGTTAACCTCGCCAACAGCTGTCCCTATATCTGAATAGCTAGCAACAACGCTTTTAGAGACGCCTTTATAAACGTCCATTAAATCGGCTGCTGCGTCTCCTGTCGCGCCTGTAGCCGCAATAATAGAGTCTGCGCCCTCGTCGTATTCTTGCCACGCCTCATAGGACGCCTTCGCTAAATCTTTAAAGCCTTCAATAGCTTTTTGAATTCCTGCGCTAACTAAATTAGCTAGAGTGCCCTTTAAAACTGTAAAGCCTCCGTTTGCCTCGTCAGCGTTGTCTGAGACGTCTTTTAGCGAATTGTCAAAATCGTCCGCTGCGTTGTCAGCCTCTTTTAGCTTTTTCTCATTTTCTACGAGCTCCTCTGATAGCTCAGAGATTTCTTTTGCAAGCTCCTCGGCTGCCTTTGAGCTTTTCCCCTGTTCTAAAACAACGTTAGCATATTGACTTTTTAAAGAGCTTAAATCGCTTTTTTGTGCATTGATAGTCTTTTCGAGCGACTCATAGGCGCTTTCTTGCTTATTAACAGACTCAGCGGCTGCTTTTTGTTCTTTTTCTAGCGCTGCTAAAGCGTCCTTATAATCTCCTAAAGATTTTTGAGTTTTAATTACAGTAGCTCTTTGATTCTCATATTTAATCCTAGCGTTTTCAGCCTCTTTAGAGTTTTCGCCGTATTTAGCTATGACTTGCTGCATTTCGGCTTTATAAGAGTTTAAAATTTTCTTTTGAGCCGTTAAAACTTTGTCTGTCTGCTCAATCTTTGCAGCAAGCCCAGACGTGCTAGTGCTCCACTTATCCATAGAGGCTGAGGCAGCTTTAAACTCAGCATTAGCTAATTTAATCTGTCTATTAGCCTCTTGTATGCCTTTTTTTAAATCCGAAATATCAACGCTAAATTTCGCTGTCGTTTCGTTGCTTGCCATGTTTCAACCTCCCTAAAACCATGTGTCAGACGCGGGACGTCTAATAATCTTAGGTTTTCCTGCGTTTTTCTGCTGTTTATTTGAGTAAATGTTATAACGAGTAATTAATATAAAAACCTCTCTAGCTTTTTCGCGCCTTAAATTTAATGGCGTGAGTGCAGGAAAACGCTCACATAAACCTATTTGCATTTCAAATAATACTTGATAAATGGGCGTGTTATCTGGCACGCCCCCGCTTAGTTTTTTGAGCTTTTTATTAAATCCAGAGATTCAACTACGGCTTTTCCAACTTGCACTATAAGACGAACTAAATCACTAACTTTAATTCGCTTATAATCCTCGTTTGTCAGCTCTGGAAATATATCCATAATCAAAGGCTTGAGCTGTCTATAGCCTTTAATAGCCATCTTAGCGACCTCGTTAGAGTCGTTAATTTTATCAATGTCAATAATGTCCATGAAGTCCTCGACAGTGCCTAGCATTAAATCATAGCCCTCAGCCTCTAAAGTCTTTTTAATTTTTGTTTTGTCGTGTACGTCGTAAATATTCAAAGTAATATTAGCCATAGTGTGCATACCCTCCAATAGTGCTTATAGTGTGCGTATATTACGCGCATAATGTGCGCATATATTGCGCATAATCTTTTAAAAGGGCGGCGACTAAAAGCCGTCGCCCCTCTAATCTCACTTATGTTGTTACTGTAATTGTGCTAATTGCTGTAAAATCGCCGTCCTCTGTTGTGACAGTGATTGTAGCGTTGCCTGCTGCTACACCTGTAACAACTCCTGCGTCTGAAACTGTTGCGATTGTATCATCACTTGAGCTCCATGTTACAGTCTTATTAGTTGCATTTTCTGGAGCAACTGTAGCTGTTAACGTTAAGTCCTCGCTAACCTGAATTGAGTCAGATGTTGGAGAAACTGTAACGCCTGTAACTGCAACGGCTGAAACTGTAACAGCGCATGTAGCTGTAAAGCTGCCGTCATTAGTTGTTACTGTAATTGTAGCCTCGCCTGCTGCAACACCTGTAACAACTCCTGCGTCTGAAACTGTTGCAATAGATTCATTGCTAGAGCTCCATATAACAGATTTATCTGTTGCATTATCAGGAGCAACAATAGGAGTAATTGTTAGACCCTCGCCAACATTAATTGAGCCTGTTGTAGGAGTTACAGTAACGCCTGTAACAGGGACGTCAATATGTGGATCTGGTGAAATCTGAATAGAGTCTGGAGTCTGAATTGAGTCAAAGAATGTTGAAACGTCAGCCAAACCATAACGAGCGTCTACAACAATGCCTTTAGCGCCTGATTTTTCCCATGTGCTGCCGTCATAAATACCCTTAGTAAACTCGTACTCAGTGTAAATACCTGTAAACTCAATTTGAGTGTTATTTGTGTCTGTGCCGTCGTCCTCTGTAACGTATGTCTCCTCAGGGATATTAAACTGTCCCTTGAGACGTGAAACGTAACGATAGCCGCCATCTGTGCCCTTTGTTCTGTAAGTAATTGCAAAATACTTATTTTGTCTAGGGCTGTCTATCATCATGCCTGTAGTTGCGTCAAAGCTCTTTCCGATTAGCTTAGCCAAATTGTTAAGAGCAGGAGGCGCAATTGTGAGAGTGATTGTATCAGCACTCTCTGAATTAACAACAATCATAGCTTTGTTGTCATAGTAATGAGCCTCGCTTGACGAGTCTGTAGATTTTCCGATTTCTTGCACAGGAATATGAATTGGTGTAGCTGTTTCATAACCTGTCTCGTCGTCTTTTGTAACTTCCGCAAAATAGAACTTGTCTACGCCGCGAAATTCAAAGATCTGCTGAGAAGTATCTGTCATCTTTTTTCCCTCCTAATTTTCATTTTTTAAATACATAACTACCATGCCGCGCCCTATATGAGTTATTTCGTCGCTTTGTAAGTCATAGCCGCGTGTTGCTATAACATAGCCTGCGCTCTTTAGTAGAGTCCTAGCCTCTCCTAAAAGGCTATAGCATTTGTCAGGATCAGTTGAATAGACATTAACTTGAAATGTCCAATCAACGTTAGCTGTGTCGTTATCATAAAAGCTGTGCCCTGCCTCGTCGCTATTCCAGAACGTAAAAAATGTATCTGGATAGGCAGCGTCAGGAGCTAGTGAGCCCTGTCTGATAACGGGATAATTAAAAGATTGTAAAAGCTCGATTAAATTATCAACCATGCTATTTTCCTCCAACAATCGACTCTAACTCAGCCATGAAAAATTCCATAATATCTTTTGTTAGACCTTTGCTATATTTCTTTCTAACAAAAATGTCCTCTAGCTTATAGTTTGGCTGCATGCGTGGCGTGCCCGTAATTAGAAACGAGCCCGCGTTAGGCTTTGATTTATCAAAACCTAATCCAATGTCGCCCAAAGAGCCACTCCATCTAACCTTAGGGCTTTTATCAATTGCTTTAATTGTTTTTTGACGTGAAAATTGTCCTTTTGCGGGCAAATTGCTAGCGTCCATAGCCTCTGTTGTGTCCTCTTGAACTGTCTCGCCTGTCTGCTGCATTATGTCTGTGAATATCTCTTGCAAGTCTGCGCCTAGTCCGTCAAGCTCCTCAGCGAACCCCTCAAATTCGCTCCAATCAATGCCGAATTGATTTCGCTTGAATTTGCCGCCTTTTGAACCTCTGGCGCCGCCTCGTCTGCGCGTTCTAGGCATAACTATGCGCCTCCCCTGACAACCCTAACTTTAAATTTGCAAAATTGACTCCTCATGTCGATATTTTCAGGAGTATTCATAATTTCGTAAATTCGACCGCTCGAAATTACTTTAATTCTGCAATCCGCTTTAATGTCTGGACGATACCACGTCTCTATATACGCTGTGTCCTCTAAAATATAAACGTCGTTGCTAGTTACCTCTGTGCCGCCATAAGTTTTAAAAGAGCAATTTAGCCTTATGCCCTGCTCAGGGAACTCTTTAACAGTAACGCCTTTTTTAGTGACATAAGTTGGAATTAACAGCTCTATCGCTGTCGAATAAGGGAATGAGGGTTTATATGTTTTCATTTTTTGACCCTCCTATAACTTATAGCTTAGCTGCGTCGCTCTCTGCATGAAATACTCAGAGAGCTTTCCGTCAGCTGCGCCATAATTCCATAAATCAGCGACCCCCCTAGAGACTATGCCAGACGTAATGTAAACCGACTTCACGCCTGCGTCAGTCAAAAAGGCTATAACCTCGTCAATATATACTGTTAATGTATCGTCCTGATAGTCGCCCTCTATTCCTAGCGCTTTTTTAACGCTTGTCAGCATGTTAGCGTCTGCCATGTTTAGTCCCTCCAATAACTCCTGCTATAAGGCAATGCCCTATAGCAGGAAAATTAATTAAAATCCAACTTTTGAAATTGTTACAGCGCTGTCTGCAAGCTCTGCTTTGTAAAGAGTAGAGCCATCTGCTACAACGTCGCCCTCAGGAGTTGTTGCAGCTCCTGCGATTGTAAAGCCCTGATAATTCAAAGCAGGGATAAAGTAAACTGTTGCTGCGCTAACGCCATCTGCAAAGTCTAAAGACTCAACAGGCTCAGCTGCTAACTGATCGCCGCTAGCTGCTGTTGTGAGCTCAAAAACGCCTACAGAAGTAGCCTGCAAAGCTGAGATTGTCTCGCCTGCAATTTTAAAAATATTGCCGTAAAGTGTTAATAAATCTGTCGCCATAACAGGGACGATTCTATCTGTATTAATCATTATTTTTTCCCTCCTAAAAATTTATTAAGATTCTGCGGCAGCCCATGCGCCGTCTACAACCTTTAAAATCTTGCCGTCGTCCTCAGCTGTAACCTCTGGGAGAGTTGCGGCTGCAACTCCTGAGGCAACTGTAGAGATAGCCTTAATCATTTCAGGGATTGTATTAATATTTTCAACGTCCTCAATGTCGCCGCCTAATACAACATATAAGCCCTGTAATGCTGTAATATTGTTATCCATTCTGCTACCTCCTTATTTCTTCTTAATAAGGACAAAGCCCTTAGGATCTAGCACGCGTCCGTCTACAATTGTGAGGAGCTTGTTAACCCATTTATTAGTTTCCTCGTCAAAGTAGCGTTTCATAGCCATTTCCATATTTGTATTAATTGCGTACTGCTCTGGCTGCCAGAAAATACCGATAACGTCGCCTACTTGAGCTGTGTCAAAGTCTGGCAATACGTCAGGCTCTACTAAACTAATAGCACGTCCGAAAAATGTTCCGTTAGGATTAGCTGAGTCGCCGTCGTTAACTTCTAAGCCTGTAGCCTGTCTAAAGATTGGATTGTTGTTGGCGTCTGCCATTGTCTCTAAGTAGCTGTCAACTGTAGCAAGTGGGAAAATAAATTCGCCTGCTCTATATCCTAGTGGCAAAGTAGCAAAGAATTTCTTTCTCCACGCTGTCCAATTGTTAATCTCTGCTGCTGTCATTTCAACAACATTTGTAACTCTAGGATCATTTAAGATACCTAACATTTGTCCTTTACCTGTGCCGTTTACTATGCCTAAATCCATAGCCTGTAAATAAGCCTTAACCATGATTGAAACGACTTCACGCTCGAATAAATCGAGAGCAACGATTGAGCTTAATAGAGTCTGAGCAACTCTAATCTCGCCAATGTTATACTCAAACATAATATCTTCCATTGTGCCGCCGTCTTGACGTGGGCTAACTGTAGACTCCGAAATCCAATGGAAAGTAGCCTGCAATTCGCCAACAGGGAAACGGACGCCGCCCTGCACGTTGAGCTTTCTAACCTTGTTAAAGAGCTGTCCGTATACTTTACGAATTTCGTTAATAAACTCCTGAATAAGAGTTTTTGGAATAATAGCGCCTAGCTGCTCTGTGTTTGCAGCGTTGCCGTTGCGTGTTTGCATGGCTTTAATTCCGTCCTGAATTAGTGGAGAAATTGTGCCGCGCTGCACATAATCCTTAAATGCTAGTCTATACTCCATAGAGTCAAACATATCCTCGTTAGAGCGCTGTTGTGTGTTAGCTGCGCCCATGCCAAAGCTAGCAACAGGATTAACGAGTGTAGCGTTAGCAGGAACTTTAGAGCGCTCCTCTGTCTTTTCCTCTGTAGCTGCTGCCTCCTCCTCGTTAAGAGCGTCAAGCTCGCCCTGAGTCTCGTTAATCTCTGCGTTAACGTCCTCAAGCTCCTCAGTGAGTGAGCGAACCTCGTTAACGTCTGTAGAGGCGTTGCAGCGCTCTGCTAACTTAGCTTTCTTTGCTTGCAATCTAGCAAGTCTCTGCTCTAATACTTTCTTTCTCATTTTTAAACCCTCCTAAAGTTTTGATCTAAAGTTAAATTTCGCTTTTTCGAGCTCTAACTCTGTTAAATCTGTCTCCACAGATTGCCCTCTCTCCTCTTTAGCTTTCTCCAAAGCTAAACGGGCGCTCTCCAACGCCTCCTTAGATCGAGCATTTATCGTAGTGGATTCATACGCCGGAAAAGAAACCGCGCTGACCTCCACAACAGAACCAATTTTACGGACGTGCCTAACAGGGTGAGTTGACTCTAAATCGTCCCACTCCTCCTGATCTATAGAAAACATAAAGCTCATGCCTGTTATGTCTCCACGCTGCACAGCTGAGTAAAGAGCTCTAGCCTCTGAGTTGTTTTCTGTGTCAAGCTCAACCTCAATAGCTAGTCCCTCGTAGTCTGGGCTTAGCTGCATAGTGCTATTGCCGTTATTTCTACGACTCCTAGCAAGAGGGATCTTGCTAATGTCGTGATTAACTAAAAATCTAACGTCCGTTAAGTCTGCGCCATCTAAAGCGCCGCGCTCGATAACTTCATCAAACCAACCTAAATCCGTTTTAGACTCGTAAACTATAGGACGACCTGTTATTATATTGCCCTTATCGCCGCTCTCAGCTCTAACCTCAAAGCTATAGCTGCGCTGCTCTAATGGCTTTTTATCTTTCATTTTTTAGCCCTCCTCCTGATTTTCTTCTTCCTCTGTCTCTGGCTCAATATGTTTAATCCAGACTTCTTTTTTAATTACGTTTAGATTTTCGTCTAAAAGCAAAACACAAATTTTGATTGGACCTGCTCCAATATTCCCCAAAGGCTCAAAAAACTTTCTATAAGCTGTTTCGTTGTTGTCGTAGGGAGTAAGTTTTCGTGTTTCTGTTCCTGTTGAATTTGTTGTTACCTCAACTACATAAAATCTTTCGTTCATTTTTTCCCTCCTTGTGAAATTATTTAACTTAATATCCAATAGCCACCCAATTTATTAAATCATATAAATAATTTGAATGCGTGCAGCGTCAAATCCTGTAGCTGTTTGTTGAACGCATTCAACCGTCCCATCTGTTTTTACTCTTCCCGCCATAGGTTTACAAAATGTTGTGTCAACAAAGGAAAATGATATTTCATGCGTTGGTCTAAAATCTAATGCATTAATTTGAAATAATTTCAGCCATGCATTAGTAGTTGTGGCTGTAGAAGAACAACAAAAAGTTATAACCACTAGATTATTAAATTTAGAAATTGACAAAGATTGCATGTTCGTGGCAACGCTTCCTGTGTAATTTACATTTGTTGTCGTACTTATAGTTAAATCACTCTTTATCTGAGTAAGCTCCTCGCCTATAGTAGTTTCAGAAATATTAACTCCAACAGTAATAGTGCCACCCGTTGCAATGGTATCTGTTACTACATAGAAATCTCCATTTCTTAAAATATAATCGCCTTTGTAATATGTTTTAGACGCTGTAGCTCCATTTTCTACCCCTGAGATTAGAGCTAAAACAGAGTCTATATTGCCTTGTAATACTTTTCCCTGATTAGCTGACAAAGGTTTATTAGTGTCTGTAGAAATTAAATTGTCCTTAACATCAGATTGAGTAAGCGGATTAGTTAAAGTGTCCTGCTTTCCTGCTAATGCCGTATATACGCCGCCAGAAGTTACAGGATTTGTTGAACTTGCTGTAGGCGCTGAGTCAAATGTTAAAGGCTCTTGACTTATTGCTATCCACTCATACTCAGCAGGATCTGACTCAGGAACTAACTGACACTCATAAGTAACGCCCTTTGTGTAAGTTGCTGTCGTTGCTCCAACATATAGCCGCTGCTTTCCTACTAAATCAGCGCTCGCTGTTGGCATTGTGTCAGTAGCTATTAATCTCTTATCTGCGCTTGTATTAATAGCTCCTAAAGCTCCCTCTACTGTTGTTTGAGAAGTGCCCTCTACAACAACAGGCGTTGTAAGAGTCTTATCTTGCTTTGTGCTAAATGTGCCAAATACATTGTCTGTCCATGCTCCCCATGTGCCGCCTGTTTGAGTCCTAAACATGTAATTGCCTGTTGTTACATCACATGCAATTTGAGTACAATAACCGCTCAAATAATAGCCTGTCACTATGAGAGTCATATAATTAAAAGGCGCGTTTGTGCATGTCATAGCGTTGTAAAAGCCACTAGTTGTAATATTGTTTAAATCCTTGCTATAAAGCTCCATTGAGCCCTTAGCATTGTTTGGAATATCTGCGAGAGTTGTATAAAGCTGCTCGTAAATCTGAGAATAAATAACTTTATTCTGCACAGGATTTTCGCTCGTATCAGATAAAGCTGAGTCAATTGTTAAAGTGTCCTGCTTTCCTGCTAATGCCGTATATACGCCGCCAGAAGTTACAGGATTAGTTGAGTTTTCAGTTGGTGTAGAGTCAAAAGTTAACTCTGATTGTATGCCTAAATCGTCTAGCGATTTATTGCCGCTTAATTCAACGTCATTAATCTGAGGCTTATTAGAGAGAGCGTTATAGTTAGTCGTGCCTCCGCCTCCGCCGCCCTCCTCAATTACTTTTTTAAGCTCTAAGAGAAGATACTCAATAACACTTTCTGGCTCTCTATCATATGGAGAACCATCTATTGTGGCTCTTAATATTTCGGCATTTCTGCCCTCGTAAACGTCACTCATTTTTTAGACCTCCTCTTTTTCCTCGTCTACAATGTCAACATTAACGTTTTCGTCTTTTCCCACTTGATATTGGCTAGCGTTATTAGCGTCTATCCAATTGAGAGACATAAAGCGTTTGCCCTCAAGCTCTGGCAGCGGAACTAGCCCAAATGCTGCCCTCTTTTCGTTTTCCAACATGCCTCCTGTAGGAGCTAACATATTAACCATGTCTATAGTTTGGTTAATTGTCATAAAGATTAACTTTTTAGGATAAAGCTCTATCCTATTTCCAAAAGATCTCCCGCGCCTTGTAAACATTTTTTTAGTAAACGCTTGCGAGATTGCAACAATAATAGGCTCTAAGGTTTTCTGATAAAAAGCCTCATATTGCTCCTTTGTATAATCGCCCGTCAAAATTGCTAAAGGGACGCCAAAGTTTCTTAAAATCTTTTCGTCGATAAATTTAAGCGTGTTTTCATCAACTATGGCTGACGTGTGAGGCAATGGAGTAAACTCGCTCTTTAAATCAAGTGGCAAAAATCCAGACTCGCTATTAGCTAGCTTTTGCTCTAGCTCTAAAAGCGCCTGCTCCGTCTTGCCGTCGTCCATCAGAGTGTTATATTTAACTACGCCGTTAACTGCATAGCTTGCTTTCATTGCTTTAGCAACACCCTGCAATAATTGAAAATTCAAATCCAGAGTCCCTAACAAAGCTGTATGATCTGGCTGTCCTGCAACATTTCCTCCCATGTATTCGTTAACTGAGTAATTGTATTTAATGTGAATTACATCATCATAAGGGATTGTTGTATTTTCGCCATTTGCAAACCAAAACTTTGTATATAGCTTTCCTGTGTTTTCGTCCTGTAAAAAGTCCACTTGATAGGGATTAATAGGATAAAGCGACTCATAGCGACGCCTCTCAACTTTAATCCTGTTGCCGCTTTCGTCTATTTCTTCCTCCTCCCATATGTAGTAAGTTGGAATGATAAAAACGTTATAGTTAAGCAGCAACAGCCAGACGACTTTTTCTAAAAACTCGCTTGTTGTCATTAAATCGTTAGGCGAGTCTAAAACATTTTGTATATTTCCCTTAACAGGGACAGGATCAGAGCCGTTATAGCGGACATGAGCAGGATTTAACTTTTTCATTTCGTCAACGATACATTTGAGCGCTTGCTGCACAACGTCAGAGGCATAAATGTTAGTCCCAAACTGAGTGAAAATTGGAGTAAAGCCGTTTAACATGCTTGCGTATTTTGTGTTTTTAGGCTGTTTTTTAAATAGTTTGTTGAACCATTCCATTTTCTAACGTCCTCCCGTGAGCTTTCTAAAATCGCTCCTATATCGTCTATACATTTCGTAGAGCGAAACGAGTGTAACTGTCCCGTCTATCTTCCTTGCGTTATCTGTCTTTATAACGATTGCCTGCCGTAAATCGTTTAGCTTTAAGCAGCTGTTTGAAAAACACCATCTGTCAACAGGATTCTCGTTGTAATTTATAAATCTAGCTTTTAAATCTGCCTCGACTAGCAAAATTGCATTATTAAGCGTCTGGGCGTTTTGCAAAATCATTTCTACGTCTCCATATTGACGAGTCCACCCGTAGACCTCCATTTGTGCTAGCCAATCTTTTGCAAATTTTTGGTCGTAACCGCATTTATATAGCTTTAAGCCGTAATCCTTTTGTAGCTTATAAAACCAATCGGCTACAACTGTTAAATCTATGTCGTTGCCCTCACAAACTGTTATATAGCCTGCTTGCGCCCACTCTTTATATTTTGCTCCTGCGTTGTGGTCGTCGTTCTCAGGATCTAACTTGCTTTGCGGAATAAAATATTGAGTGATTATGTATTTAGTAGGATTATCTGGCAGCATGCAAAGCGCCTTAGCGCAACATAAATCTGTAGTCTCTGCTAAATCGACGTGTCCTAAAATAAAGCCGCCTCTTAATTCCTCTATGTCAAACGTTGAGCTATAGCTGTAGTCCTCAATGTTTAGCCAATTCTCAACTCCGTTTTGCTTAAAATTAAAGTCCTTTGAGAGTACGAAAATCCTGTCTGCTTTGCTTTTTTTGGCTAAATCAACTTGCTCTCTCAAATAGTCATAGCGTTTTACTATTCCTAGAGTAGGATTGCTTTTTTGCCAGCTCCGCTCACTTTGGAATACTTCTTGCTCAGAGTCCTGAGTATATAGCCACGGCAAAAAGCGCTGTCCTGAAACGCTGTCGTCCTCGCCGTGAATTATGGCTCTGGCTTTTTTTAATTCCTCGTCCAGATAGCCCTCATTAACAAAGCCCTCTGTTGTTATTTCAAATAGCTTAGGATTCTCTTTTAAGGATTGCGATTGTTCAATAGATTTAACAATAACGTTGTCTTTCATTTCGTGAACCTCGTCTATGATTGCAAAATCTATGTTTCGTCCCTCTTTATTTCGAGTTGTGCTCGATAATTTCCAAATCTTTGTATTATTAATCTTGTTTAAAATAAAGCGTTGATTGCGCTTTGTGTCTAAGTCGTTTGGATCAAACAACTGTCTCATTGTGTCCATTGCGTCATAGACAATTGACGCTTGAGCGTCGTCGTTTGAGCTACAAACTAAATCAGAGCCCTCATTTCCAACTATAAACTCAGCATTTCCTAATCCTGAGCATGTCTCTGATTTTGTGTTTTTTCGAGCTATTAACAGCAGGATTTTTTTAAATCTATCAATTATTTTTTGCTGCTCTTTATAGTCGCGAGCCATCTTAAAGGAATAGCTAGCCTCTATAAATGCCATCTGCCAGAGCATAAGCTGCATAGGCTGTCCGTAATATGGAGACTTTGTTAGCCTTATGCAATTTTCCATAAAATCCATGCGTAGGAGTGCCGCGTCTGTGTTATAAAAATATTCGTCGTTGTGAAATAAATCATCAACTAAATTTTCGAGCTCCATGTAGAGCTCCTGCCCTACAACTATTTCGCCCTCGTCAATCGTGGCTTTGTATAACAAAAATTTGCTGTTATCTGGAGTCCAAATCTTTTTTTCTGTTATAAGCATTTACAACAGCTCCTGTCTTGCTTTAGCCCATTGCCTCAACGGGCTCTCCTCCTCTGGCTCTCCTCCTAAATCGCCGCTTAATCTAAGTAATAGCCTTAAAGAGTTATTATATTGCTGCAACAGCTCCTTATATTGTTTTGCGGCAGGAGTAGTCTTTTGCTGCATAGGATTTTTAGGATTTATATTGATAAATGGCAGCTTTTTTAATTCAATTAGCTGCTCCTCAATAAATACAATTTCCTCAATTAGCTGCGTTGCTTTTATATCATTGTCAACGCCTGTTTTTTGGATAAGGTCTAATAGCTCTTGTTTTCTGTCCATAATTTAAAGCACCTTTTAATTAACCAATGTAATATAATTTTGTTCCACCAGAGGGATAAAAAAATAATTCTCCAGGCCACATAGAGGACATATAATGTCCTAATTTACCTACTCTTAATGAAAGGCTATTACCGCTTATTGAAATAGTCGGAGAATAATATTTAGCATATGTCCAACCTTCTCTAGCGTCATAAGTTTCACCATGTTCAACATTTCCCTCCACAACAGCTATAAAATTACCAAAATCTTTTTTTGGAAAAGAGGAAATATCTATAACAGTGTCTCTAGTAAATGTGCCTATATATTGAATAGAAAGTACAGCTACGTTCACGCTGGCATAATCAGCAATGTTATAATTCCCGTTTGCCGTTATGCTCATAGTGCCAACGGGATTTTTAAAAGGGTAAAAAGTGCCGTCTACCGTATAACCATATTTTCCGCCGCTATATGCAAATTGAAAATTTTTATTATTGGCTCTTAGCTGACTGTATAGTGTTCTGATTCCGCTAAATGCTGTTCCGTTACCTATTCCATTTAACTCTGACTCGTCGCCTAATTTGTGTTTACTTTTATCGTCTCTGTGAGCATAAACTGACATAACTTTTAACCTCCTATTTTTCTACATATAAAATCGTTATTTGCATTTTTTTGTTATTTTTTAAGGTTATATTTCAATTTTTTAGATTTTTTGAATGTGAAAATCTCATTTTTTCGGTTTCTGCGCTAAATACC
>Ga0265298_10001169_pt1 | contig 38743 bp, 70 predicted proteins | sample AusTroGonzalo_MG_3_FD_193486 | JGI IMG/M metagenome (GOLD analysis project Ga0265298, IMG submission 193486) | Bovine rumen microbial communities from tropical cattle in Woodstock, Queensland, Australia - Gonzalo_01 | ecosystem: Host-associated > Mammals > Digestive system > Stomach > Rumen ...
TTAATATGTGCTATAATGGTAGCGTAATTTGTTATTGAGGAGGTAAAAATAATGAAAGCAAATTTAAAAATTAATGAATGGAATTATCGTATTATTGGTAGAGAACAACCTGTGAGTTACAATGGACACAAAACTAAAAAGGAAGCATTAGCATTTGTAAATGACTGGAATGCAAGACACAAAGAAATCAAATTGCAATTAATAAGATTAATTAATAACAAATGGGTAGTTATTGAATAACACCCCTTCCTAATGCAGCCGTAGGTAGGTCGCAAGCCCTAGTAAATGCAGAGCGGGAAGGAGATAAAAATGGAAAATTACAAAGAATGTAATGCAGAGCAAGTTTTAAGAAAGGTTGAAAGACTTATTGATTTAGGTGGTAATTATTATATACGTAATGTATATATGGATTTAAGTATTTTTGATTGGTGGAAAGACACTTTAAGCCAAAGTAATTTAAAAGATATGCGTAAATTTTTAAAAGAAGCTATTAAACTAGGTTACACAGGTTATGTGTGTTTTAAAGTTGGAGTTACGGGATGTAGTAATGGTATGTGGGCATTTAAAGAAGAAAGCACTGATGGTTATTCACCAAAAGGCGATGCAATTTATAAAAGTTTTACACCAGCTTACAATTATTGGCAAGTAAATAAAATGGGCTTATGGGGTCCACAAGGTACAGCATTTGATAGTATTACAACAATTAAGGAGTTAGAGAATTATGTTGGGCAACTTAAATAAGAAAAAAGAAAAATTAATCAAAAAAATTGAACACGATTTAATTAATTTAGGGCGTTATAATTATATGAGTATTAAAGACTTGTGTAAAAAAGTATTACCACTAGTAAGCTATCGTAAGCTTAAAAAATTCTATAAGGACATCCAGAGTATATGATTACAGCTTGGAACTATGTTGATGCACATACACGAGATGTACAGCGAGCAAAGGAATTATATAGAAAATATCGTAAAGTAACTTATGGCAAAGGCTGGGTAGAAATTAACGGCGAATATATTAATGGTATTAACCGCGCATTTATGGAGAAGATTATATGCGAGTTAGGGATGTAGATACTAGTCATTATCTGGTAGTAGTTGAGAGTTATTGGAATAGATACGGGATGAGAGCATTTGTAGACAGGGTATGTGATTCCCTGGATGAAGCACGCCATATTAAAAATGGTTGTGAGATGTGCGATGGAATAAGTTTTTTAATAATTAAAGGAGGAAAGGTAATAGAATGAAAACTTGTGAAGAATACGTATTAAATGAATTAGAAAATGCAAAGAAGGAAATCGAAAGTTTAAAAGAAGAATTAAGAAAAGCTAAAAATGAAAACACTTATTTAGGCGGTCAAATTATAGATTATCAAGAAAAGCTTGCATTAGCCGTAAATGTTGCTAGATTATTTGAACTTGAAGTAACTAATGAAAAATATTATGATATTAGATTTGATGGGCATTATATTGGGTTAGCCCAAATTAGTGGTGTTAATAATGACCCAACAGAACAATTAGTAATGGATTTTGTAAAGGCATATAAAGATGAATAAATTAGTGTTAAACCCAAAAGCTAGGAATCATTTTAAATTTATGGCGGCACGAAAGATGCCTGAATCGGAAAAAGAACAACTTGAACTAATTGAATCTATATATGATGATTTAGTTAATGATGGTGTTGTTACTTATGTCAAAAGCAAAGCTGGTAATTATTCGATTCGTTGTGTTAAATTAGAACCATATTGGTATATTGTAGTAAGTTTATGTAACGAGTTTAAGACTTATAATAATAGTATATATGAATGTGAAAGTGAAAATGATGCAATGGCCATTTGTAAGGTAATCGGTAAGAACATTAAAACTATTATGAGCGATTACAAGAAACAAATATTAGATGCAAAGAAATTCGTTATCAGAAAGGAGGAAGATAAAGTTGAAGCAAACACTAGCGAAGACGCTATATAATAAGCGTTTTGAGAAAGGATTATCGATGACAGAAGCTGCAAAGGAAATCGGTGTTAATTATGTAACATATTGGCGTTTTGAGACACTAGGTGTTACTAACATCAGTTACAAGAGTGCTAAAAAATTGGCTATTTATTTAGATATGCCTATAAAGGATGTGTATGATTTATGTTAATCACAAATAAGTACAATTTACCACAAGCGTTAGTTGATGCCGTTAAAGGCGATGGAGTACGTGAGCATAAAGGCTATGGTGTTACTACTATTTTAAAGCCTGTTAGAGAAATTATATTGATGCGTAGACACGAAGGTGAAATTGAAGTTGATGTAAGTGATTGTATTAATAGATTATTTGGTACAGCATTTCATAGCTTAATCGAACAACACGATAAGACGGGTATGGCGGAAATAACTTTAGAAAAAGAAATCAATGGATTAAAGCTTATCGGCAAATTAGATTTATACGATACTATTAACGAATGTGTTATTGATTACAAGACAGCAACGGTCTGGAAGGTGATGTTAAAGGATTTCGAAGATTGGCGTAAGCAAGGACTAATTTATGCGTGGCTATGTATGCAAAATGGTTATAGCGTTAAGAAGATTAAGTTTTATGCTTTTTTAAAAGATTGGACAGCCAAAGACAAAAGAGCCAAAGATGATGATTACCCAGAATCTCAAGTATATACGTATGAACTTAACGTAGGCATAAATGAACTGGTGGAAATAGAAACGTGGTTAGAAATGAAATTTGGCAGCTTAAAAAACGAATTATGCTATAACGATGATGAGTTAGTACCTTGTACTAAAGAAGAATGTTGGTACACTGGCGACAAATACGCTGTGTATAAAAATGTGAGCGATAAAAAAGCACAACGATTATTTGATAGTAAGGTTGAAGCTGAAGGCTATTTAAAAGAAAAAATGGATGGTAAAGGCATTGTAGTATTTAGACAAGGTGAATATCGCAAGTGCCAAGATTATTGTGAAGTATGTAATTTCTGTAATATTAGAAAGGAGAGAATTTAAAAGATGGGTATACCAGTATTAATATTAGGCAGAAGTGGTAGCGGTAAAAGCCGTTCAATTAAAAATTTAGATTGTGGTGTTATTAAAGTCATTGAAAAAGAACTACCTTTTAGAAATACATTAAATACTTGTACAACAAGTGATTACGCAAAGATATTACAAGTATTAGTTGGTAGTAAAAAAGATAGTATTGTAATTGATGATGCAGGTTATTTATTAACGGATGAATTTATGCGTAGAGCAACAGAAAAGGGCTATGATAAATTCACTGAACTAGCAAATAATTTCTATAAGTTGATTCAATATATTACATTAAATTTACCACGTGAAAAAATAGTTTACTTAATTATGCACGAAGATGAGAATGAAGTAACGGGTGCCGTTAAGCCAAAAACTATCGGTAAATTACTAGATGAAAAAGTATGTGTTGAAGGTTTATTTACTATCGTATTGCGTTGCATCGACCATAAATTCTTTACGAATAATAGTGGTTGTGCAAAGAGTCCAGAAGAAATGTTTAATGAAGATGAAATTGAAAATGATTTAAAAATCGTAGATAAGGCTATTAGAGAATTTTATAATTTAGGAGGTAAGGAAAATGATTAATAAGCCAAAAGGTTATGATGAAGTAGAAGAAAGTGAAGTCGTTAGTGGTGGTCTTGAAGTAGGTATTTACCCTGTGCAAATTAAAAAGGTTACTGATATTAGTGAAAAAGAATATTTAGAGATTCAATTTGATATTGTAAAAGGTAGTTTTGTGAACTATTTTGCTAAATTAAAAGAAAATTTAAAACTTGATAAATGGCCTAATCAAGGTATTTATCGTGCTAGTTATAAAGAAACTGCAACTAAATTCTTTAAAGCATTTATTACAGCTGTGCAAAAATCTAATCAAGGTTATGTGTGGAACTGGAACGAGCAAAGTTTAGTTGGTAAATATTTTGTAGCCGTATTCGGTCAAGAAGAATACGAAGACCTAAATGGCGATGTAAAAGTTAGTGTTAAAATACGTGAACCTAGAAGTATTGAAGCTTGGCAAAAAGGTGATATTAAAGTCCCTGAATTAAAGAAATTAAAGAAGAAAGAAACACAAGCTGACCCATTTGCATCAATTATTATCAGCGATGAGGATTTACCATTTTAAACTATGTTCGAAAACATACCTAATGAACTAAAAACTAGTGCATTGTGGTGTTGTTGGAAACTTACTCAAAATGGAAAAGTACCTTACGATGTTGAAAAAGGTACCCTTGCTAAAAGCAATGATAAAAACACATTTTACCCATATTCAACAATACTAAATTACGCTAGTAAATATTTGCGTAAAGAAAATGATAAATGGCTTGGTGGACTTGGATTAGGTATATTTAACGGCTTTAGTGCTATCGATATTGACCATTGCATTGATGATAATGGTGTAATAAGTGATATGGCACAGGAGATAATTGATTATTGTCAAAGCTATACCGAGAAAAGTCCATCAGGCACTGGAATTAGAATTATATTCAAGACCGATTTTAAAGACTATGATAAAACAATTTATTATATAAATAATAGTAAAATTGGTCTTGAAATTTATATTGAAGGCGCCACAAGTAAATTCGTAACAATTACAGGAAACGCAATTTTAAGCTGTGGTGTTAATAAGGTTGACATAGTATATTTATTAGATAAATATATGAAAAAGCAGCCAAAGGGAAATTTTGGGCCTAAAACCACAAATACGTACAATATTTATGATTTTTTAAGCAAAGATGATAAATTATTCAATTTATGGAACACCCAAGCCCCAGGAAGTCATAGTAATGAGAGCGAACTTGATTTAGCATTGTGTAGTAAATTAGCATTTTATTTGCAAAGAGACCCTAATGCAATTAAAGCTGCATTTGAGCAAAGCCCATATTATATGAGCAAAGACACAAAGCACGTCAATAAATGGAATACTATATATTCAACTAATACTATCAATTTAGCAATAGCAAATTGTCCAGAAGTTTATACTCCTACTTTCACAAAACACACGACATACGAACTTAATGACACGGGTAACGCACATCGATTCATAGATGAGTACGGAGCCGACATACATTATAATGTCGATAATAAAATGTGGATGCTCTGGAATGGTAGTAATTGGCAATTCGATGTATTTAATAATGTTAAAAATTTAGCTGAAATTTTAATTGAAAAAATGAAGATGGAAGCTTTCCAATGTAGCGATGAAAAGAAGCAAAAAGAACTACTGAAAAATGTTAATAGACTATATAATAGTAGTGGCAAAGAATTGATGTTAAAAGAATCACAGCACTTGCCATTAGTACCAGTTAATAATGATGCTTTTGATAAAGATGATTATTTATTTAATACCAATAATTGTGTGGTTAATTTACATACAGGAAATACAATACCACACAATAAAAATTTACTATTAAATAAAATAAGTACGGTCGAATTAACCAATAAACAACCTACGCAATTTTTAAAATTTTATGAAGACATATTTAAAGGCAATAAAGAAATTATGCACTATGTTCACAAAGCATTAGGGTATAGCTTAACGGGTGATTGCCGCGAGCAAATTATGTTTATGCTGGTGGGTGATGGTAATGACGGCAAAAGCTTATTATTGCAAATTATACAAGAAGTAATCGGTGATTATGCAATTACAAGTAATCCAGATTTATTACTTGATAAAAAAACACAAACTGCTAATTTAAGTGAAGTCGCAAGGCTAAAAGGTATGCGTTTTTGTGTGGTTAATGAGTTGAAGCCTACGGCTAAATTAAATGAAAGTGGTGTTAAAGATATTACATCTGGTAATAATAAAATAGTAGCTAGATTCTTATACGCTAATGAATTTGAATTTTTGCCAAAAATGAAAATTTGGCTTGCAACTAATCATTTGCCACAAATAATCGGTACAGATAAAGGTATTTGGCGTAGAATTGTTAAAATACCTATGACACGTAATTTGCGTGATGATGAGGTTGATAAGGATTTAATTTATAAGTTGCGAGCCGAAAAAAATGAAATATTTACTTGGCTTGTTAAAGGTTGCTTAATGTGGCAACGTGAAGGATTGCAACTACCTAAAGTTTTAGAAGATGAAAAACAAGCTTATAAAACCGAGATGGATTTGGTGCAAAAATGGATTAACGAATGTTGCGAAACTAATATGAATTATGTATGTAGAGCAACTGAACTTTATGAAAGTTTTAAGAATTATTGTCGTGTAAATAATGAATTTGAAATGTCGCAAACATTATTCGGACGCAATTTTGGTAAAAAATATAATAAAAGAACTTGCGGTGGAATAATAGTTTATGACGGAATTAGAGTGAGAAGTAATATATGAAAATAGATGATATAATAAAATTACTTAAAAAACAAGGATGCAATTCAAAACAACAAGTCATTAATAAATTAGAAAATCTAACAAAAGATGACTTATTAGAATTAAGACGTGATATTAATGAACGTATAGCATTGGAGGAATAATATGCCATTACGACCATATCAAATAGATATAATTAACAAATGTCGTCAAGCTTTTTTAAAGGGCTATAAAAGGCCATTAATAGTTTTGCCTTGTGGTGGTGGAAAAACACATTGCTTCGCGTTTATGGCGCATCAGCACAAAGGCAAAACGTGGTTTTTAGTACATCGTAAAGAATTACTTGACCAGGCAAAAAATATAGTAGGTGAAAGCGATAATATATACGTTGGTATGGTTAGTAAGCCAGGGCCATTTGAACCTACTATGATAATATTTGATGAGGCGCATCACGCTACTGCAAAGACGTGGCAAAAAATAATTAACACTCATCCTAATGCATATATAATTGGCTTAACAGCCACGCCGTGTCGATTGGATGGAAGTCCACTAGGACAGATATTCGATTGCTTAATTGAAGGCGTAACCGCAAATTGGCTTATTTCATACAACTACTTATCTCCTTTTAATTATTATGCACCAAGTATAAATGCGATTACGCCCGAAATTAAGGGCCAAGATTTTGATGTTAATGCTATTGAATACAAACGTAAAATATATGGCGATGTAAGCAAATATATAAGCGACAAAAAGACAATTATTTATTGCCCTAATATAGCATTTAGTATGCAAATTGCCGAGCAAGTCGGTGGTGTACATTTTGATGGTAACACACCAAAAAAAGAGCGTGATAGAATCATCAACGATTTTCGCGCAGGTAAAATTAAAATATTATGCAATGTAGATTTAATTGGTGAAGGGTTTGATGTACCAGATTGTGAATGTGTTATGTTATTAAGACCAACGATGTCAACAGCATTATATATTCAACAAAGTATGCGATGCTTACGATATGTGCCTAACAAGGTAGCAACAATATATGATTTTGTAGGAAATTGTCATCGTCACGGACTACCAACTGATGAACGTGAATGGTCATTAAGTAAAAAAATAAAAACACGTAATAGTAGTGGCGTACCAGATATTATTACTCGTATGTGTGGCAAATGCTATCGTGTATATAGTGGCATTAAGCCTATATGTCCATATTGTGGGTTTGATAATCATAAAACACAAAAACAAATTGAAGTTGAAAAAGAAATTGAGTTGCAACAAATTAAAAAAGTTGAACGTCGTGAGCAAGGTATGGCACGTGATTTACAAAGCTTAATTGAATTAGGTAAAAAGCGTGGTTATAAAAATCCATATTATTGGGCTAAAAAAATACTAGAAGGACGCTATAAAAATGTATAATAATAGAATTACTAAAATTGATTATATAAATGCTATTTGCACACTTGATAATAATTATGTAAAAAAATTAGGTCATCTGCATTATTTAAGTTTAAAAGAATTAAAGGAATTATATGATAACATTAATAATACTAGACATAAGAGCAATAATTAGAATCTGGCACGTAGAGAAATATTGGATTAAGCCGTTACTAAAAAAAGCTTGGTTATACGTAAAAGATTGGCGGACATTTATATCATTTTTATTAGCGTGGTCAATAACAAACGGATGGTGTTATGTGTTTATAGCATTAGGAACTATTTTACATATTAAATGGATGAAAATTACAGGTTGGAGTTATTTAGCATTTTTATGGTTGCCAACAACACCAGAAAAGCTAGTAACGATACCACTAGGCGTGGCAATAAAAAAATTATTATTTAAAAGGAGAGAAAAAAATGATAAACATAGTTGATAAAGAAACAGGAGCCGTAGTAGTTGAAGGCTTAACAGAGCGTGAAGCAATTGAGTGGTTAAAAGATGCACAACGCAAATTAGGACAAAATCCAGAGTTATATTATAAGGCGGTAAAAGCGGATGATAAATCATTATAGAATTAAATGTGGTTTTAAAAAGAAGAAAGTTGCTTATTTTAAAATGACTATTAAAAAGTTCATTTTTGCAAGAGTTGCAAAAGCAGTACGTGAAGGAAGAATAGTTTTAGACGGATTACCTAATTATATTAGAAGTGGAGAATTAATATGAGTTATGTAAGAACTAAAGAAAAAGTAATAAGTTTAGAAAAATATGAAATCATAAATGAAAATGGTGTTGATATTGTTATACGAAAACACAATGAACGATTTAAAAATAAAACACATACTAAAGTTTGGAATAATGGTAATAATGTTGTAGTAAAACAATCAAATACCATAGAAGAATTGTGTGACGCATTTGTTGGAATAAATGATGGAGAATATCAATTTTTAAGAGCAATACCTTATAAATGTGCTAATTATTGGAATCGTGGAGTTTATGGATGTATTTGGACAAATAAAGGTTTGCAATTTGTTGCAAAATTAAATGATAAAGGAGAATTTGAATTATGTTAGCAATGAGGATTTTAGCGACTATTTTTATAGGTATTAGCGTTATAACAGGATTAATAAAAAATTATGAATCAATTAATGAAGTTTGTCCAATAATTATAATTGATACTTACTCAACACTATGGCGTGCATTTATTATAGTGACAATATGGGTGATATGATAAAGGAATTGGAATTATTATGAACAGATTAACAAAACTTAAAAATCATTATAATGATTATGAAATTGATAGTGAACAATTTACATTTGGTGAAGATGAAACACAACAATGCTTAAATAAATTAGGGCAATACGAAGACATTGAAGAATTATGTGAGAAAATGGCTCAACAACCAGTATATTGGAAAGACACTTATGGCAAAATAAGAAAGGAAAATAATGAGGGTAGTTTCATTTTATATAATTTTAAATGTAAAAGAATTGAAATATATGACTATGGTTATGAAGGTTCTTATAATATAAATGAATATGGTATAAAATGGTCATTTAATAAGAGTGATTTAGAAAATGTATAATCCATACTATAATACCATTCCACATATTAATCGTGAGATAAGAAGGAAAGTTGAAAAATATCGAAAGAAACATCCTGATTTAACCTTTACACAAGCTTATAATAAAGTGTACGGAACTAATTATGATGAACCAAAAAAGATTTTAGATACAACTTTCTCAAATAACAGTAATAAAAAGGAGTTAAAAGATGAACAGACTTACTAAAAAATATGGTGATTTAATAGAAAAAGATGGTAAACTTAAAGCAGTACCTACTTATAGAGTAGATAGAACTCGTTATGCTTACAAATCAGATACAATCGCTATACATAAATTAGGTGTATATGAAGATATAGAAGAAGATATAGGACTTGAATTAGGACCAATATTTAAAGCATTGAAAAATGGTATTTGGTATATTAATGATGATGAAATACATTTTAGTAAAAATATAAAAATTTATTATGATAACCAATTAAAAGAGTATCGTTTAATTATTGACGATTGCACTTATTTAAGAGTTGTTGATTATAAAGATTCTTGGGCATTAACTAGAAAGGACTTAGAAATATGAAACTATTATTATATTGCACAAAAAGTAAAAAACAATTAGTTAAATGGGAAAAATATATGTATGGTACTAATGGAAAAAATGATAAGTTTAATTCATTAAATGGCAAAATAGTTGCTGAATGTGATTTTGAAGTAGAAAAAATATATCATTATATTCATCACGAACCTGAAGTAAATATAGGACTTGGTATATTATCATCATTTGATTGTGACGCTTACTGCACTGATACTTTAGATAATTTAGATTTAGAAGAATGTTCTTGTTTATATGATTTAAATTATTATTTATGTGGTGATGGTGGTTACGCAATCCACATTAAGAACTTGCATATATTTGATAAGCCAAAAGAATTAAGTGATTATTATACTTTTGATAATAAACAACATATCAATATAAATTATTGTAAACCAATAACAAAAGCACCACAAAATATGATGTATTGTTGGGAGTTATGGCAAGACCATAGTGTTATTGGCAATAGATATTTTTACAAAAATATTTTAATTTCAATCCAACCTCAATGGTTGTGTAAAATACTTAATGGTGAGAAGACTATTGAAGTAAGAAGAAAAGTTTTAAAGGAGATGATAAAATGAACGGTGGTTATATAAATAGAGATTTAGAAGATTTGTATCAAAAAGTAAAAGCAAAAAAAGAAGATTTAGAAAAACTTTATGAATATTTAGTTAGAGAACATCAAGAAAATAGTTATCAAGGGTATAGGGTTTATGGCGAATTAAATGCTTATAAAGAGATTTTTAATATGATTATAGAAAAAAGATAAACTAGAATTATTATGAACACAAAAGAATTATTAAGTATGAACCAAAATGATATTGAAGAAATATGCAATGGTTCTTGTGGGACTAATCAATGTCCATTTAAAAAGTCTTTAAGAGAATGTAGAGAAGATGGTTTTTGTATTAAACAAACATATCATAACATTGATAGATGGATTAAAGAAGATGAAAGAGATATTCAAGATTTAAAAGATGATATAAAAATTATAAGACAACGCATCAACAAATATAAAAGGTGGAAAAGGAATATAGAAAATGAAATATGTAAGAACGAAAAATAATATATTTGAAGTTGTTGATATTTTAACTGATGGTAGATTTAAAGTTCGTATTTACCCTAAGTTAAAGAGATTTACTAACGTATATGAAGCAAAAGATATTATTAAACAAGCTGATACCATAGAGGAGTTGTGTGATATGTTATAGTGGTTGGTAAAGATAATCATAGATTTATGCAAATTGATTTTATTAGAGAAAATTATAGCCCTAATTTATGGGACATATATGGTGCTATCTGGACACCTAAAGGTCTTATATATGTAGCACAATTAAATGAAAGAGGTGAACTTGAATTATTATGAATAGATTAACTGAAAAACATAATAATCATTATGATTTAATTGGGCAAGAAGAAGATAATGTTAAACAATTTTCTAAACATATTGATATTATTTTAGATAAACTCGGTCAATACGAAGATATTGATAATGAAATTGGCATTGACTATATTACACTAAATAAGCTTCGAAAAATAGACACTATCTATGTGAAGTTCTTTGGTGAGGTTCAAGAATGGCCTCAAACCAAATTAGATATGAGAAATTGTAAAATATGGTATGGTTATATATCAGGAAAAGGTTATACATTGTCTCAGCCTTTATCTAATTATGGTAAAGGATTTGCCTTAACTAAGGAGGAATTAGAAAAATGAGTAATAAAGAATTATTAGATAAAATTATTAATATATTAGTTGATGCAGTAAATTATAAAATTGGTTTATATAGACCTGACCCAGAAGACCCTTGGCATCCAATGATAGTTGGTGAAAAAAAATATGGACACTAAAGAAACATTAAGATTTATTATAGATGGATTAATGTGTATAAGAAAGGAGTTAGAAAATGACAATAGTAACTAAATATGAAATAGGACAAAAAATATATTTTATAGATTGTGAAAATATGCCTAATTGTGGTAAGATTTTTATAATAAAAGCACATATTGTTGATAATAAAAAATATATTTCATATAAAGTTAAAAGTACAATAAAAAAAGAAGAATATGAAATATTTGAAGATAAAGCATTTGAAACTGAAGAACAATTAGAAAAATATTTTAAAAGATATTTTTGGAGACTTTAGAAAATGACTAAAGAAGAAATATTTTATAATAAACAAGAAGTACGTTATTATGAATTGTTTACTAGAACAACATTAGATAAAAATAAAAAAGTAAAACTTATTTATGAAGTTCAATGGCATACTAAACAATATGATACTATATTAGATGAAATCACAAAAGAAGAATATGATGTTTTATTAAAGGAGTTAGAAAAATGCTAAAAACAATAACATTTAGTGAATTTAAGAATAATTATTACGATAGAGAAATAGGCAAAGCTATGAAAGATTTAACTGACTTTTTTAATAAGCATAAGGAATACAAAATTATTAAAATTGTTGAAAGACAAGGCTATATAGAAAATTGTGGTAATGGGACTAAATATTATAATTTAGACGTTATTTATGAAGATAACACAAATGTAAGTAAACAACCAAAGTTTGAGTTTGATATTGTTAGTGGTGAAGAAGAAGTTATGAAAATATATGAGGAGTTAAAGGAGTTAAAAAAATGAAAAAATTATTAATTATTGTAATATTTTTATTGATTTTATTTACTGGTTGTAACAAACAAATTATAGATTTAAAATATAAGTTTGATAGTGTGCATTTATATGAAGCAAAAAAATGTTATAAGATTAAGAGCTGGCGAGATTATGACGATAGTGACCAATTACAAGTTATATTAGAAGATGGAACAACTATTGTTTTGCATTCTACTGATTGTGCGTTAATTAAAGGCGATTGTCCATTTTGTGAGGAGAATAATAATGAGTGAAAAAGCAATTTTAGTAGTAGCAGTAAAATTAAAAGATAAAGACGAAATTGTATTTGGCAATTCTCATTATGAACACGTAATTATTAATAAAAAAGCATTTTTTAAAATAATAGATAATTATAATAATGAATATGGAATTTTTGCAAGTGAAAATATTGAATATATTTATACACGTTTTGAGGAATATAATGATGAAGCCAAATAAATATAAACAAATCGTTGATAAATTACGTGAAGCTAGAAAACCTTATGGTTATCAATTATTTAATAACCCTATGGTAATGAAAAGAAAATATGATGAATTAGATTATTTAAAAAATTATTTAATACATATTCGAAATGCGTATTATGGCACAACATATCGAGATACTGATAATGTTGGTGTTTATCTTTCCAAACCTGCACTTGATTACTTAATAGATATTTTAGATATTTTAGACAACGAGGTGAACAATGAAAACCGATAAACCATTAGGATTTTGGTTTTGGCTATTTGTAACACTACCACGCAAAAGAAAGCAAAAACGTTATGACTCCAGAACACGCATTAAGTAAGCAAATAATGTTATGGTGTGGTGAGCATAATTGGTTGTGTTTTCACATAAATGTAGGTGGTGGCAAATTAGCTAATGGAACATATTTTAAAACTGGTGTTCCAACTGGATGGCCCTGACTTAACAATTATTACAGATGATGGTCGTGTAATATTTTGTGAAACTAAAATACATCCACGTAAACCAACGCAAGAACAAATTAATTTTATAAATATGTTAAATACACGTGGTATAAAAGCATTTGTAGCATATAGTCTGGAGGAGTTTATAGAAAATGTTTAAAATTTATTTAGACAATTGTAAAATATATTTATTAGAAATAGGATTCAATTTTGATGAATATAAAATTAAAAAAGGGTATTTATATAAAGGCATTCATAAGTTAGGTAAAATATTGCGTATTGAAGCCCTAAATTTGCGCTAGAATCGATTTTTATATAAGGAAGGTATAATTATGTTGGAAGATACAATTAAAGATATAAGCGAATATTTACACAAACAGCAAGAATTTAATTTATTAGACGATATCATAGATATTTATAATGGTGTGTATATAAATTATGAAGTTTATTTAGATATAAAAATGAAAATAGCAGAAGATATTAGGGAAGAAAGAAAATATATGTCACCTGATTATAAATTTACTTTTCATTTTGAACCTATTATATTAGCACCAGAATTATTTAATTATATAAGGAGTAAGAAAAATGTTAATAATTAGTATTTATGATTGTTGCTGGAATTTTTCTATTATGTTAGACGACAAAATTATGTGGCCTGACAATGATGATTTAGCTAATGAAATAAGAAAAGCTTATCATTTAGAAGATGATTTTAGAAAATGGCTAAAAAATAAATTTAAAGATAAAACAATTATCATCTGCGAAGATGGTGGAATAGAAAAAATATAAGGGCAATTACTTGCCCTTTTTATTTTTAAAATATTCAACTTGCTTCAAGCGTTGTTGTGCTTGTGTTTTACTTAAATTAGGCTTTGATAAATTTTTGCCTTGTTCTGACTTAACTTGATAGCCTTTATTAGTTTTGACTATCATTTTGAACTTCCTCATACTCTCTAGGTTTATCAAGTAATTCAGTTGCCTCACTATAAACACGATTATCGCCTTTAACTTTTAAAAGACCAGTATCGCTAGTAACTAAAATATAAGTAGTTTTGTTAATTTTGTGAATTGCCATAATGAACTCCTTTCCTTAAATAATGTCCACAATTTTGGCATTTAATAAAAGCATTTTTAATATCTTTGTTCCAAATAATTTTATTGCTTTTGCATTTAGGACAAATTGAATAATCTTTATTCATACTTATTCACTTGCTTTTTTGTATGCAAGTAATACGCCTTTCATAGCATTTTTGAATGCTGTGACGTCAGAACCAAAAGATGTGTCTTTGATATATACAGCACCACCATTAGTAAGCATTGATTTATCAATCATATCGTTATTGATTGAAGTTACACTTGAAACATCATATTTAGAACAAAGTATACCTTTATTTCTATCTGCACCAGTTTCTGGAACGAATATATCGTTAATTGTTGCTACAAATATACTTGTATACCCACCACTATTGTATGTCCAAGTTAAACTTTCTAAATCAATCCAAGCAGTATTATTGAAATCAATATTTTGACTTGTCGCTAGTAATTGTCTTAACGTGCCACCAATAGCATTTTGTAAGATTGTGTCTTGTGTAGAACGTGTTGTTGCTTCACCACTTAATTCACTTTGCACTACTACTTCACTAGGTGTTCCCTCAACTCTATCATATAAAGTGTCTAAAAATGCTTTATAATCAACAGGGTAGAAAATTAAATTGCCTTGTGGAACACCATTAAACGAAGTATTGTCCCACTCCATAGTACCAAAATCTTCAATGGCTAGGTTAGGTGAGAAAGGTGTGCCTTGTTCGGTTGTAGGTGTGGCAACTTCATATTGAATAGAAACATTTTCAAAAGCATTTTTAACTTCAGTATAATCAGCAAAAGCACCTAAAGAAAATGTAATAACTATTGCCCCGTAAGAGTCAATATATGCTGTAACAATTCTACTATCTAATTTGCTAAAGATTACTTTTCCATTTGGTTTTGTATTGGCAGGCAAGTTAGCACTTGTTACATAAGCGTAAGTATTACTACCACCTATTGTCCAAGCCAATTCTTTTGCGTTCGTAATATCATCATTTGTATTATGATAAATCGTTCCGTCAGGTGTTTTCTTATCAAATGCCAATAATACTTCATCACCTGTATCAGTATTAGTTAGTAATTCGTAATCATAATGTTGGTCGTAACCTGACTCGCCTGAGTAGTAGTGAGATAATGTAACATTATTATTATAAGTTGTTCCATAACCCTCATAAGTTTCGAATCTAATAAATACACAATTACTTGGAATTGTAATTATTGGGTTTTCTCCTGTATAAGAGTTTCTATCAATATAATTTTGGTCTTTATCATAGAAATAAACCCAACCTATATTTTGAGTGCCTGTTCTACCATATACATAAAAATATAATTCGTCATTAGGCACAACTTTAATGTAGTTCTTACTTCTAATTCTATTTGTTCTAGTATCATCATTTAATCCTGTGTTATAAGCAATACCATTTGCTTCCCATTCTTCATCCCATAATTGTCTTCCCACACACTTAATATATCTGCCATTACTATTTACTAATTCACCAACATTATATGCAAGTGAGCCTTGATAATAACGGAAGAAGTTTTCTGGATGACTAATTAAATCAGCTGGTATGTTGCCATTAAACCATTGAGTTAAATCAATAATTTCTGGCTTAAATGTATAATCAATCGTAGCACCATTGCCAATATATCTATACCAATAAATGCTTGTATAAGAACTTGGAATAGTAACAACACCAATACCATTTATAGTTTGTGAAAACACTGTTGTTCCACCACTTGCTAAAGTAAATACACTTGAAAATGCTGTATTATTTACATTTATAAGCAATTTGTGTTCTGTTGGAAAAACTAAATTTGTTGCTAATATAGCCATATATACATCAGCAGTTGCAGTTCCATGAATACGATATTTACCATCAGTTAATTTTTCTAATTCTATACCACTTTCAGTTATATTTCCTACATCTGAAGGATTAAACCATTGATTAAGAACCATACTATTACCACGTTTTTCCTTTAACAACCCATAACTACCTGTCGCAAAATCTGGTTGCGTGCCATTTGCAGTACCAGTTGCTTGTATGATAAATGGCTCGTCTTGGTCGTCACCGCTTTCACTATCGTATGGTGTTAGGTTGTCGGAAAGACCTGTTGTCATAGTAGGGTAATTTCCATTTTTGTTGGCTTTGTTGCCTAACTCTGCACCTGCGTTTGTTTCTTCCCATTTACTAGCGTCCCAAGCGCCTGTAACATTACTACCTTTGCAAATATATAATTGATTTTCGTAAATTACATAATCACCTGTGTTATATGTTGCAGTTGAGTCATACGCACTAGCTAATGAATTTTCAATGCCTTCAATTGCTTCGGCTACTGGTTTATTAGCAATAGCATTAGTTGAGCTTGTATCTAATGTTTCATCAACTACGATACCTTCTGGAAGCTCATCTTTTACTACGTTTCCTTCACTATCAAAACCTAATAATGATACTGCATCGCCACTACTAACTTGTGCATTTTTAATAGCATTAGTTACGTATGTCCATTCTGTACCACCATTTCCATCGGCTACTGGTACTGTATTGGCATTTGCATCACCACTATCAACTGTACCTTTAGTTTCAAATGTGTCATCTAATACACGTCTTAATTCGTTAATATCGCAATATTCATTTACTTTTTCGTATGTATGTTTTACTGTGTCTAATTTGAATAATGCTAAATCAGGGAATCTATGATAGCAAATTAATGCGCAATAAGTATTATTCCAAATTAAAATTGCAGTTTTTACATTTGCATCTTCAAAATGGAAATACACAGGTGTTACATCGTTTTTATAAGTATTTGTTAATGTCGCAAAACTTAAATCAACGTTGCCACCACCTGAATTAATAATCGTTTTCAATTTCTTCAATTGAGTTTCTGACATTGAACCAAGTAATTGTTCAATAAAAGGGACTTTTCTAATAACACTCATATTAATTACCTCCTATTATGACTGTGTTAATATAATTTTATTTTAGCTAGTGTGCCATTTATACCAGTGGCTAATTGGTAATCACTCTTACCAGACCAGATATATAAATAGTTACCACTACGCTTCATATTGTATAAAGAATTAATTACGCTACCAGTAGTCCAATCGGAAATTCCTGGCCCTGCAAATTTATAAATTTGATTTTCAGTTAATCCATAAATTGGTACTAGCATCATTAAATAACTATGTGTAAATACATAAATACCATTATAATTACTACCAATTTCAAATTTAAAACAATTTCTACTTGTTGTATCAAATACCACTTCATTAGCTGATGTTGCAGTGAAATAAGTTGGTGTTAATGCACTTGAAATATCACTTCTTAATGCTAAATCACCATTAGCTTGTGGTAAAAATAATTTATATTCAGCACCATCAACATCAATATTTCCAACATTAATTTCCCACGAAGCTTCATTACCATTATTTTCATTATCAATAACATTAGCTGTAATTAATGTTGTTTCGCTATATGTTGCAGGGATTGTTGCATTATCAATATACAATTTTTTGCCATTATCAATTATAACATCATTAGTAAATGTTTTTTGGCCACTAATTGTTTGTGTGTTATTTGTTTTAACAACATTTTCATCTGTAATAAAACCACTATCGTTAGTTAAGTCGCTAGTTTTAGTTGGAACATTAAATTGCGCTACTTTATTATTAATAACACTATTGCCATTAACTACGACATCTGTAACTGGTATATCACTTTTCAATGCTAATGTACCACTAGTTGTTGGTAATTTAAGACCAATCATTCTTGTGCTAGGTGTTGCATCTACTAAAATTCCATAAGTATCTGATGTAAAATTAGTTGCATCGGTATAGTGCATTTCAAAAATTTCTCTACCATCTGCACTATATGTACCCATTCTATTAATTATAAAATTGCCATCTTCAACTTGTAATGTACCAGTAAATTTTTTAGTGCCATTAATTTCTTGATTAACATTTCCTTTATATACTAAATTACTCTCCGCATAACTTATAATATTACTAACTAATGCAAGTGAACCAGTGCCTTCTGGTAATGTTAATGTGTAAGTTTGATTATTAGCAGCAACACTCATAATAATCTTATAAGTATCTATTTTTTGATTATCATTATCGATATTTTGAATTGTTGCTATTTCGCTTTCAGATAATCTATTTATAGTAATACTACCATTAGGGCCTGAACGTAATGCACCTAAAAATGATTTTTCGCCATTTATATTTTGGTTACTTGTTAAATTAACATAATTTTCTAAATCACTCTTTTGTGCATAATCACTTAAATCACTAAATGTTACATAACTAGCCAAATCACTCTGTGTTATAAAACTTGTTAAATCACTAGCTAATGCAATTTGTGTGCCTTTCCAGTATATAACATTATCAACCATTGATAAACCACTACTACTAGCACTACCACTAGCTTTAAATGTAATAGTTTGTACATTAAGATTATTATAATCTGGATTTCCTGTTATCATATTAACTAATTCATTCCATTGCGCTATGTTTATATTTTGGTCGGCTGCTACGCTTAATGTTGATGGTTCTACTGCAAATGCAAATAATCCCATAGCTTTTATATTATCATTTACAACTATATACACACTACCTAAAACGGAATAAATTTCAATGCCACTAACTTCATCAAATACATCTTCTGGAATATCAAATACTAAAAATTTATAAGGTGTGTTATATTTGAAAAATTTTAAATCGCGTTCTGGATTATATGGAACATAAGAATCTTCATCATCATTATTACCTGTTGTCATCGTATAACTTATTGGCAATGTATTATCACCATTTGGCTTACGCAAAATACACCACGAATTAGTTATAGCCGATGGATTGTCATCCCAATAAACGTAGATTTTATTTACGCCTTCACTATCACCATAACGCACAGGTGTTGTTGTAATTTGTTCTTTTAAAATGCCATCTTTGTCAAAAAATAAATACATTATTTTTTCCTCCTACTATTTAGTACTTTGTCGGCAATTTCCGACATACCATCAACATTATTATCAAAACACCATTTTGGTAATGGATTAACAATAATGGCTACTAATTCACAAGGTATGATAACATATAAAGCTTCTTTTAAAATTGATATATTATCACCAAGCCATACTAAACTTACTAACAATAATAATAAAGGCAAAATTAGCTTTATAATTCCTTGTAGAATCTGTTTGAATAATGAATACTTACATTTCATACCATCAAGATAAAACTTGATTAGAACGGAAATTACGCCGAGCATAATTGCTATTACTACGATGCCTGTTAAGCCTACTTGCAACCTAGTCGTAGTTTGGAATAGGCTGAAGCGGATAACTAGGTACGCTATCGGCGCCACTGTCGAGAACAATAGGAATAGTATCAACCTTGCTTTGTTCATTAACCTTTACCTCCTCATAAGGGTCTGTTAGATATTTGCCTTGTTCACATCCACGTGTAAATTTAACTATTAATTCACTCTTACGTGTTAATTTATTAGTCTTTTCAATTACAACATAATTGTAATTTGTATATAATTGTGTAATTCCACAACTAATCCAAATACACACTTGAATTGTTGCCGTTAAAAAGCTAGCCCAATTCCAACCAGTTAATAATGGTACAAAATATGCACCAATTACAGCAGTTACAATTTGTGTTAAACTATTTTTGCCAAACATTTTTTGACGTTGGTCTTTATCAGTTTTTTCGCGTTTTGTATCTGCATTTATTTGATTTTCATATTCGCTAAATAAATTTAAGTTATAAATGCGTACTTTTACGCATCTTTTTAATACACGCTTTTGTTTTCTATCTAATTTGTTATATTGCTCTGGATTATCTTTATAAAAGCCATCATCATCAAAAAACCAATCATATTTCATCCTTGCAGCCATTAAATTAGTTCTACGATATATTTTCTTTTTTTCTATTTCTTCACACGCATAAAAATTATCTACGCGTTCAATATAAGGATTAGCCATATTACAATTTTTAGAATATTTTTCCAAGCTGTCTACCCATATATGACTACGATAACCATAATTGAATCCATTTTCGGCCATTCCTTGTTTTATCATAAAACCAACAATTATACCCACACCTGCTTTGGCTATGCATTCATAAACTGATAATTCCGTGCGCTGAATTACTACCATATTATAAAATACATAAGCCAAAGAGGTAAGGACTATTATGAAATTTATAAGATTGCCTTTTATAAAGTCATAAATTTTCTTATTTTGTTCTGAATTCATTAGAAGATTTCCTCATAATCTCCAGAAACCTTATCTTTGATTTCTTTAGTAATTTTTTCTTGTTCTTCTAATTTTTCATTTACATCTTTTACAGCTTCTTTAACTTCTTGACTTTCAGTTTTACTACCTAAAAATTCAATTAAAGCTGCTTTACCTTTTGCTGTATTATCTTGCATCAAAACTAAAACCTTCATCATAGTTTCATTGCTTTCTTCTAATTTAGCAACGCTATCTTTAATTTGTGATATTTGTTCTTCTGATAATTTATCAAAGTTCTCTTTTAACCACACACCGACTTTATCACCAAATTGTTTAGTTAAATCTTCAATTGTTGTGTGTTTATATTTGCGGTATTTTAAATATACAACAAATAAAGCACTTAATACACCAATATCTGCTAACCAATTAATGATTTTAACTACCATTGATTCTTCCATATATTGTTCTAGCCAAGCTTGTACTTCGGCTTTAAAATCATCAATAGTAGGTTCTTTTTCTTCTTCAACCACAGGTGGTTCTACTTCTTCTGCAAAAGCTACAACAGGCATTCCTAATAAAAGGAATGATAAAACAACCAATACAATAATTTTAAAAACTTTTTTCATCCTAATTCCTCCCATTGGTAAAAATATGTTACAATTAATAAAATCAGCCACAACATATTAGCACTCCTTCGTTAATGTTTGTAAGATTTTATGATAATTTTCTAATTTTTCATTTACGCCACATTTTAATGAATAAAAATCACCTTTTAATTTTTCATTTTCGTATTTTAAATCATTAATTTGTTTTTTTAAATCATATAAAAGTTCATCTTTACTAGTCGGTTTGAAGAATTGACCATTTTGATAAACTAAAATATCATTTTCGTGTAATGTGCCTTTAATATCAACTACTACTTTCATTATAAATTCCTCCTAATATTCAAATATAATTTCCTATCATTTTTAGTAATATCATATTCTAAAATTAAATCATCACCTTGACAAATTGCAACATATTTAACGTGTGATGTAACACCACCATAATAAATTACTGCACAATATTCATTTATATCTGTAATTTGAATAACTCCAGTGCCTGTAACACTATTATGATTTTCATCATATAATTTTATATTAGTATTATTATTAATTATATTTCTAATCATATCTTGTCTTTGCAAAAATAATTTAGTAAATTTTATGCTTTCATCAGTGCTACTAAATTCAAATTGAGTAGATATAACTGGTTTTTCTTTATTATCTTTATGAATTGGCATATTAATTCCAAATTTATAATCATTAGTTACATTATCTGATACAGCTGGTAAATTATATAAATCTATAAAATATTGTTGTACATCTTCCCTATCACTATATTCAAGTGGAAATGTTACTTCTGACACATTTAATTCATCTAAAAAATAAAACCAAATATTATCAAATTCGCCATTATCATTACAATATTTATAATAATTTGTTGCAATTCCACCAATATCATTACCACCTTGTGGCTCAAACATTGGCAAATATGGATTATCTGCCCATCCGGTTTGTGATGTATCAAAAGTTAATGGAGTAATATCTTCTTCATCAATAAGACCTGTTTCATCATAAGTTTGCAATTCTGGGTCACCAGTATTAGGATGTTTATCTACAATCCAGTTATCATCAAAACCAGCAGTTAATACAATAGAATTACCAATTAATCGTGTAATACAATTTAAAGCAAATTTATAAGATGAACTTGGAAAATATTCACTTGATTTATAAGTTCTAATCAAAACATATTTAATTTGACTTAAATTATTATTATTAGTAAGCGATGATAACAAATAAGAAGCTATAAATTTATTTAAGTTAATACTTTCAACTGCATCATCGTTATTATTTTGGAATTCTTCACTCTGTATATAACTAAATTCACAATAATATTTTTTTAAATCGTGTCTTATAAATGCTTCTTCTCGTGCATTTACCCAAGTACGTATTTTAGATTTAATACCAGTGAAATAATTTTGTAATACATAATTTTTAGTAGCATAAGCATTACACTCAATATGGTCTTTATAAATTTGATATTCCGTTCTATACACAATATCTTCATTATTAGTTTTATCACCAATTACATATAAATCATTTATATCAGTAACACGTTGATTATACATTTTTTGTAAATTGCCTAATCTATTAGCTTTTTGATATTCCAAAAATCCTTGACTATAAGCATCTACCCACGCATTAGTTTGATTATCTGCAATAACACGCTTATTATTTGGTCTATTACCTTTACTAGCTTGAAATACTGAATTATAAGTAGTTTCATATTCTATTTGAAAAAATGTACTAAAATAAGCGTTTAGTCCATCATTAATAACTACGTTTCCAGGAGTTATTAATAATGAAGAATCTGTTTTTGCATTTTCATTACAAATTGTTTTAATATATTCAAGTGTAGTTCGTTCTGGCCTTAATATTGGATTACTTAATAAATTAAATCCTTGTATTTTATTTGTATTTCTTGTGTAATAAATGCAATAATTTTTATATTTTGAATAAAAATTGCTAATATTTTTACTTGTGTCTGTTCCTGGCTCACTTAATTTTTTTCTATATAACAATTGTAATACATCATACTCATTTTTTTCATATAATAAAGATGCTTCATCACCGACAGGATTTGCCCATTTAGCATCAATATTACACAAATCATATTTGAACATAACTGTTTCCATTTCTGCATTTCCTTGCAATAAAACAATCCATAAATGTTTTATATTTAAAATAGGAAATTGTGTTTTTAAATAACAATTTTCGCTAGTAATAATATTATCATCGCTAGTTAATGTTAAATATTCAGCAGTTGTAACTATATTATTTATTCCTTCAATATTTGTTTGCATTACATTTTGCAAATCCATACGAATTTCGCTAATATAATCATCACTTGTCATAGATTTTTTAATATAATTATAAGGTTTACTCGATGCATTATTTACTTCAGTTAAATCCAAAAAATCAATAACATAATCAGCTTCTTCAAAATATGAGTCATATAAAAATGTTTCATTTTCTTCTTTTTTTCTTAAAATAACAATACAATCATTTAACATTGTCAAATCATTAAATAATTCTCTAAATGTTGGTGTGGTCCATTGCATTTCTGGGCATTTTATATTACTAAATTTTTCATAAAATCTTTGTGAAAATGCCCATTCAATTAGATAATCAGATAAAACTGATGGAGATGGTTTTGTCCCCCAATGACGAGGACTATATAAATCTCTTATTCTTTCTAAATAATCATAAATCGATATTCTATCAGCTACATTTTTATATGGAGTAATAGATAAGTTTGGCAAAATAACACCTTCCATTTTTTTAGTTAAGCTAAATAAACTAATTGTATAACTAAAAGTAGTATCAGTTTGTCCTATTGCTTCTTCAACACAATCAAAACTATTTATGCAAAAATATTTGAATATTGTTTCACCATCATCTTGCAATAACACAGCATCATCATAAGGTTCAATATTAATTTCTTCATCTAAATGTGAAATTCTAATTGAAGCACTGTCAAGAGTTTCATTATAATTTTCATCAATAGTAAAGCCTTCATCAATTTTATATGGCCCATTTCCATTTATTAAAATTTTCATATTCTACTCCCATTAGTAAGTCCATCTAAACCACTTAATTGTTTTAATTGGCCAATACTATAATTTTGTTTAGTTATTTCAAGATTCTGTGTTCTTAATTGCAATCCAAAACTTACAGCTTGTGAAGTAGCTGCTACAACTGCTCCGGCAATAGCGCCAGGAATACCAAATTTAGAACCAGCAAGTGCGCTCATACCAATATTTGTTATAACGCTAGCTGCCGATAATCCAAAATTAACTTGTCTTTGTGCATTATAATCGCCTGTAAAATTGCCAATATTACCAAGTGTATAATTTACCATTTGTTTAGCTTCCGATTCAATAAAATTGAAAAATTGATGTTTTATAAAATCAGACGTTGTAGTTTTTTCTTTTTCTTTTTTACCTTCGGATGGAGCATTAATTTTAGTTCCTTTTATAATTTCACTTTCACGGCTATCACTAATAGTAATATAAATCTTTCCATCTGCACTCATCTTATCAGTCCTATCTGCATTGTTGGCACATCATTAGGCAAACTTGTAAATTGTAAACTTGTTAATTTGCAATTATAATCAAAATCTACATTAAATATAGTAAATGTAATACTAATATCAGTATTGCCTGTTAATGTCCCATTGCTTATTGTTAATAATGTTTCTAATAAATTTACATCTGATTCATATTCCCAATATAATGTAACATATATATCAGGGCCTACTTCATCAGGTGAATATGTTATAACGCCAGTTTCTTGGTTTATATTTGTAATTGTTCCCCCTTCAATAGTAGCCGTTATAGTATAACCTGTGTGTGTTGATACAGTGTATGTATTTTGTGATGTTGGTAACGTCATATTACCACCATTAATATGTGGCAATACATAATTATTCAACACGGGTATTGATAATGAAGCTTGAAATGTTGACATATTTTTAACTGTTGATGCTATCATATCACCACCAATAGGTTGTGTATTACCAGACATTTGATAAGACCAATTAAATGATAATGGTTTTACACTAACTCCCATAATTTTTAAATCTTCAACATCACTTATATTTTCCATTATAAATAATGTTGCACTTACATATAATACACTACGTGAGCCATAAGCAACTTCATTAAAATTACTCATAACGACAGGACTACTATATTGTTGCTTAATAAATGCACCATCGAATGTTCCTGCACGCCAATTATGTGTTTGTGTAAATGATTCAAATATTTCTTTGGCTTCTTGTAAACCATTTTGCTCACTTAATATAAGTATTTGTACTGGTTGTGTTTCAGCACCAAATTCAATACTACTAGCTAAATATTTAGTAACAATATAAATTTTATCAGGCTCAAATTCGCCACTTTTAGCAAATAATTGCTCATTTAAAACCACAACTTTATCACTATGTAATTCTTGTAATAAATAATTTTCATAATTAAAACTCATATTAATCCAACTCCAATTTATTTATAACTTCCGCATTTGGTATTAATGAAGCAGCTTCATTTAATACACGATTTACCCAATGCATACTCTTATTATGCGTACCAAATGCACCAACTTCATTCACCCACATTGCATAATCGGTAATATTTCCGTGTAATGCCGTATATGTATGCGTACCACCATTTATTTTAATACTATGGCCACTATTAACTATTACGCCTCTTTGTTTCCATAACCACATATCATAAAATGGCGCTTCAATGCAAAATGTTACTTCATAATCATTTACTTCAACTAATTCTGCAATAGCAATTTCACGCATCATATTACCAGATAAAATAGGTGTTCTTTCTAATAAAAGCATTTGTATTAAAGCTGATAAAGTTTGTAATTCTTGTGTCATTATCTTCTTATATTTATATAAGTGGTTGCGTGTATGTCATTATCAAATTGTGTTTCCTTTTTATGGATTTCACGTTGTACATCATCTACCGTCCACGATTTGCCTAGATAAAGCACGATACAAAACTTTTTAATGTCATTTACTTCATCATTTGTTTTTAATGTTACTGTATTACGATTACTAGCAAATACATTACCCGTTGGATTAAATCCACTAGCTATTGCATTTACTTCTTCCGCATAAAATATACCTTTTGGTACATCTTGTAATACTATAACATCTCGATTCCTACTATCATCAGGCAACCAATATTTGCAAGCACGGAAATTAGTACGCCTTGTGTGATAAATGTCCACACTCATCGCATCCACCATATAATTCCTTTCGTTCTATTATAATTTAATAACCTATTAGTTAAACCACACATACGTAAATGGTCAAGGGCATTTGGCGCTAATTGTATTTTTTTAAGCCTACTAGCGTTCATAATTTCACCTTTTTCAGGGTCATAACCACTATCTACACTAATATCACTATTACGGAAAATATAAATAGCTTGTTCTAATAATGCTTTTTTATAATGTTCCTTCATATTTTGTGTAAATACAGGCCATTCTCTTTCAATATTTCTATTGAAATTGCTGTTAATAAATACTTCCATTCTATCTTCAATACGTTTTAACCACGCTAATGCTTTGTCTTCACCACCTAGTACTTGACGTATTGGGCCGACTTCTGGAAAGTATTCATCAAATTCATCTAACGTAATATATTTAGTTTGGAATGTCATCTGGTAAATCCTCATCAAATGTGTCGCTAGGTTCATCAATTGGCATATTTTTTAAATCATTAATAAAATTTTCAATTTCTTTATCACTAGCGCCATACATTTTTAATAACTTTCTAATATTTTGTTCATTCATAGTCATCCTCCTGGTCTGGGTCAAAATTTTCATTAACATCATTTTCTACTAAATCATAATTATTATTAAAATATTTAGCTATTTCTTTTGGTGTTAAAGGAGTTTCACGATTAATTGCTGAAGCCATTAAAAATTGATAATCATCATCTTCATAGCTTTGTGTCATTAATAAATATGGAAATTCATCAAATTTTTTATAATACTCTTTTAATATAATATTTTCACTCATTTTCTAATTTCTCCAATTATTTCATCAAATATTTTTAAAGAATTTGGTATATATTTTTGAAGTACTTTTAAAGATTCTGGATTAGTAGCTTTTGCACTCATTATTTCAGCAAACGCTTCTTTTCCTCTAGAACGGCCTTTTGCATCCCAATAATTATTATCAGAAGAAAGATGCCCCATACCAGTTAAATTTTTGCCAGTAACAGCTTCAATCATATCTGATAAATCGCCATAAGCAACTTGTATTTTAGAATGGTCTTTTTCTTTTAATTCATATTTTAAATCAAATAATTCATTATATCTTTTATCTTCTTCCGCATATTGTGGAAAATTTTCAGCATATAATTTATTTTGTAATTCACCATTCTTTTTAGATATTTCTAATACTTCATCTTGTTTCTTTTTTAATTCTTTTTCTAATTCAAAATATTTAGGAGTATTATAATTACGCCATTCAACATCCATTTGTTTTTTTAATTTAATCGCTTCATCACTAAGTTTACTTACTTGGTTACAAAATTCAACAACTTGTGGATTAGACATAACAACTTTATTATATAATCTTCTTTTTTCTTTTAATTCATTATACTCTTTTTCATATTTTAACCATTCTTCACTTACTGGATTATTAGCTAATTCTTTTAATTTTTGAAATTCATCTTTATCTTGGAATTTACTTAATTCTTCTAACATCATTTCACTTAATGTTTTATCAAATTCTTTAGATTTATAGCTATAACTCCATACATCACGATGGCCATTTTCATCAAAAAAAGTATTATCTAATGCGTGACCACTTTCGTGGAAAAAAACACCACCTTTTGAATAAGAAGGAGAGCCATCTAATGATTCACTACCTAATAAAATTTTATATTCTTTCCACCTATTACCAGTCCAATAATTAAAATAACTTGTTACTTCATATTTTGCATCAAAATTTTTGCCTAATTTTAATTGTATTTCTGGGTATTTTTCAAATAAATCACTTATAACTCCACTTAAATCATCATCAATATCAGGATTTAATGATAATTGTTCTAACATTTTTTGGCCATTAGGAGTTAATTTACCATTTTTTCCAGATAATTTTTTAGTTAATGTTTCAGTTAAATATTCTTTACCTTTTCCATCATAAATTTTTTTAGGTTCACCTTCAGCAAAATTATTTTTTGGTTCTTCAGGTTTCTTAAACACAGTAAAATGCTTATTACTACCAGTTTCATTATCACCATATTGCCCACCAGCAGAGTTACCAGGTGGAACATAATTTTGTGGCCCGTGTCCACCTTTACCTAATTTTTGTGGCATAATTGTTTTACCTCATATTTTTAAAATATCTAATTAAATTTTCTTTTTCCTCATCCGATAAAGATTTATAATCTTTTTTAAGCAAATTATCAGCATCTTCTTTTGAAATTCTTTTTTTAAGTTCGACTTGTGGTTCTTTATCAAGTTTTAATATTTTTAAAGTTTCTTCTTTACTTGGCTTAAAATTTTTCCAACCAGCACGATTTAATTCACTTGCTGCTTCATCTAATGTTATTTCACCATTTAAAACTTGTTCTCTTAAAGATGTATCTAAAGTAGGAACTTTTTTCACATTATACCCACTATATTTATTACCAGTAAATCCTTTTGTTGCATTTTGTTCGTATTCTTCAAAATCAACATCTTCACCTAACACAGAACCAATTATTTCATTAAAATCTTGATATGTTAAGTCAAAATTAGGATTATATTTTTCAATAGATTCATTAACGGCATCTTGTAAACCACTTAAAAATACATTTGATTTTTTAAGTGTTTCTAAATCATTATATTTTAATGCTTCATCAAGATATTTTTTAGCACCTTTTTGTCCAGCTTCAAAAGCTTCATCATCAACAAGTAAATTGCCATATTTATCTTTACGATTAGGATTTTTATATGTTTTAGTTTCTTCCCCATCATCTTCCAATGACTTATTATATTCGTCCATTGCGAATCCGCCTTCTTTTAAGCTGTTTGCAACTTCTTCAGGTGTAATTTCAGTATTATATTTTTTACTCAAGCGTTCAGCCATTTTATTATAAATATCTTGTTCACCTAAACCACCATAAATATAATCATTGTCACTTAATTCTTCCATAAAATCATCGGCTGTTGGTTTAAATTCATCATCATAATCACCATCAAAATCTTCATCGGCATCTTTTAAATCTTCATCAGTATAACCAGCTTTTTTTAGCTTTTCTTGACGTGTAAATACATTTTCATCCCATAAACCACCACCGCCGTGTACTGGACAAGGTCTTCCTCCGTGCTTTTTAGGGTCCCAATTGCATTCTGCCATTTTATATTTTCCTCCTTAAATTTAATATAAATAAAGGGTAAGGTAATATACCCTACCCTATTTGTAAGCATATATCACACAATTCGTAATACTTATACTTTTTTATTCTTATGCGTGTTGAGTAACTGCAACAGAGCCACTTACAGCGATAATTTTGCCCATTGCATCAACTACTGCGAAGTAATAAGATTTGCTACCAGCTGCTTCTGCAATATCAACGCCTGGAGTTGCAATCTTATAATCTGTACCTAATGTACCAACTGAACTAATATCACCACCAAGTGTAAATGCACTATCTTTATAAGCTATATAACCACGTAATGCTGCTGGATTTGTGTAATAATTACGTAATTTCCAAGCATATTGTGTTGCACCTGCAACAGTGTCGATAGAAAGTGTTGCCACTTTTGTTGTTGCATTTGTTTCAGCTAATGATACATAGCATCCTACAACTTTATTTTGTGGGATTACAACGCCGTGATAAATTAAGTAATTGAAAATGTAACCATAGAAGCCTGCAACACCAGATTGTTCTGGGTTATAAACTTTACTATATTCTAACTTACGAATTGGAACAACAGCTTTTTTACTAACTACCATAAAGTTAATAACTTTACTACCACTATTTGGTCTATAACCATTGTCTGTAACTAAAATGTTATTGAAAAATCTATTTGTTGGAACAACGATAATTGGTCTACCACCATATTTTTCAACTGTGAAATTAAGACCAGCTGCACTACGATAATCACCTTGAGTTAAGAATTTAGTTAATTCAGTAGTATTTCTAATTAAAGTCATAACTGCTGGATTTACGAAAATAACTTGTTCTTCTTCTGGTACTTCGTGTTCTGCTAACCATTCAAATGCACCATTAAATTTACCGATGATTTGATTTGCACTAATTGTTTCAGTTGTTAAGTTGCCTAATGAAACGCTTGCTGTATCTGCAATGATTGAGAATCTAGTTGCATCAACTTCTGGAACAACTTTAACACGGCTAAATTCTTCAACGATATTACCAATAACAACGCCTGCGCTTTCTTCATCTTCGATGTAATCGATTCTAAATTGACGACCACGTTTATATTGTAATCTAAAGATTTCCCAAGTTAATGTTGCACCACCGATAGCAAAACCATCACGAGCGCCTTCATTAATATTGCCTGCGTATGCTGCATAATTAGGGAATTCACCACTATTAGCTGCATTAGCTGCGAAATCACTTTGTGTGCTATAATAATTGCTTAAACCATCCATTAACATAGATGCGATTTTAACATAACCAGTTTCATTGAAATTAACATCAACGAATTTAGTTCCTTGCTCTAAAATAGTAGATTTACCATCTTCGAAGAAATATTTATCTAACGCTGCTGGTAAATATTTAGTAATTAATTCAAAACTATTCATAATTTAACTCCTTCTTATAATTCTACACCTAATAAATCTGATGCTTCTTTTTTATCTGCATCGGCAAAATCTTTGTCAAGTGTGTTTAATGTTTCTTCAAGTAATGCTCTAATTTCATCATCACTTAAGCCACGTTCTTGTAATAATTGTAATAATTCTTCTCTACTCATAAATTAACTCCTAAAATTTTGCTTGCCCTTTCTTTATCTGAAGGCAAATTTTCATTGTGAAACTCATTACCCATTGTTTGAATAGTTGTTTTTTGCTTTAACCATTCTGGATGAGTTTTTAAAGCTTCAATTAATTGTTCTTCCGCAAATTCAACATTATTTCCTTTAAAATATGCGATTATATCATCATATTTATCAGGATTAATATTATTACGTAAAAACGCATTTTCTCTTGTCAAATTATTATTTAATTCCTTCATTGACAAGTAATCATCTCCAAATGTTCTAGATTTTCTCATAAATTCATCTAGTTCATCTAGGTTAGTAACTCCGTACCTTTTGAAAAACGCATTATGCGAACGTTCAACTCGGCGTCTCATTAGGTCTTGTACTTCAGCTTTAGAGTACATTTTCTCTTGTGGCTGTTGTTCTGATGCAGCATTACCCTCTGCCATAGTCGTAGTCGGTGTATCTACTACTTGTGTTCCACCATTTTGTAATTCTTGTTCATCCATTAGTTTAACCAGTTCCCTTCTGTATTGGATTAAATTTCTTGTTGCCACTTTTTAATAAGTAGCTTTGTTTTATCTATCATATTTTTTAATTTAGGTATAGCACACACACGATATAAACCGCGTAGCATTTCTAACCTATCTATATAATAGTTAAGTGTTACGTGTGCAGGTGTTTGCAATGCTCTATCACCTACTTTACGCGTTTTAGGCTTTACGCCTTTTTTAACTTCTTCCAAACTATATTGTACAAAATAATGCCTACAATATGGCCTTGTAACAAACCATACAGGCTTGCCCGTTACCCATTGTAATGTTCTTAAATTATGCTCTTTTGCATATTCAAGGTCATCACCCGTCGCTCTAGCATCATAATATAGCTTTCCTTGCCAGTCTTTATGGTCGCTAGCACTATCTTTATGCCAACTTGCCATATAAAACGGCTTTTCTTTATTTTTTAACATCTCATCTAGTAAATCTAGCTTGTTTTTATCATCTAATTTACGTACATATTGATTTATTATAGCCGTTGCCTTGTAATTATATTTGAATCTATCAAAAAATAACACAAGTGCTAACGCTAAATCATTTTTATTGTCTGCTTTTATATTTTTAGCCCGTCTATATGTAGCTTGTGCAAAATTACCAAGCACTTTTACGTTCTTAAAATCGACGGGTTTGTCATTTATTATGCTATAATAGACTATTTCCAGGCATTTGTTCTTGGTCTTCTTCAGTTTCTTCTGGGTATTCACCATTTCCTGGTAAATTTGGGACCATTTGCTCATTTGCTTCTAACTCCTTTTGATGATTATCAAGCCAAGCGATTTCTTTAGCTTTACTTTCATCATCTATTTTATCTCCCCATAATAAATCGACATATTTTTCAGTTGATATTTCACCATTAATCCACGCAGGACCTAAAATTTGTAATTCATTTTCAAATGATGGATTAGCAAATTCGTTATATTTAATATCAATTTCATAATCTTTCATCACAATTTCACTATTTTCTAAATATTGCTTAATATCAAGCGAAATTCTTACGATATTACGTAACATAATAGTTTCTGCATCAATTACGTTATTACGTGTCATAATAGTAACTTTTTCTTTTTCACGTTGTGCTTCGGCATTATCTTTACGGCTTATATCAATACCCAAACTTGCAGGGCTTAAAATACCCGTTAATATATAATCAAGCACATCTTTTGCTAGACCACCATATTTATCGAAATTTAAATCTGGTTGTGTTGTTATAATATCATCGCTTAAATTACCTTCGCCGTCTGGTACACCGCTTTTTTGCACAAATTGTCTATTATATAAATTAGGTACTCCCAAGCTACCATTTACTGACCTATCTAACGCATCTGGATTATAATATTCAATAGGTGTACTTACTCGGTTAGTTTGTGATGCTTGCGACCAAATTTCATCAAGCATATCAAACATATCTAATTTACCTGCATATACCGATTTACCATATTGTGGATTTAACGGGTCATAAAAATATCTACTAGGAACGGCTAATATTCTATTATAATTAGGTATAACTAAATCTTCTAATTCACCTAATTCAGGGAATATTGATTTGTCAACGGGCATAACTTCATCGCTTTTGCCAAATTTAAAAAGCTCATATTTTATGCAGCTATTGCCGTCTTTTATATAACGCGTTTCTAATAACACATAATCTTTATCATCTTTTTTATAAAATGTTTTAAATATAATACCAATTAATATACCTGCTTTATAAATGTATTCCACATATTCGCCGTCATAGTATTCCCATAATGGCATTTTACTTAAAGTCGTATTAAAATTAACCTTCCAAGCACCATAGCCAGCAGCTAATGTCAGTGGCCTAGCTTGTTGTGTTAATTTTCTATTAAAATCATTTTCTTGCTCAATTTCATCCCAACCTTCACATTTTATATCAGGCATACCGATTACATTAGTAAGCGTTGTAATTATCATATTAGGAATACCACTATGTACACGCTTAATATTGCACTCCTCTGCCGATAAACTCCAGAAATAATTACGTTTATTTCTGTTATAAATCGGATTTTTAGCGAAGCTTATAGCTTGTCGTTGTGTGTAAAAATTAAGCAACTCATCGCCACTACCTAAATACCAGACTTTATTAGCTTGTATTTCTTCCCTTTTAATGTCGTCATTATTAGCAATAAATGTTAATCGCCCGTCATTAGGGTTTTCTGGCAGTCTTTCGGTTTTTCGTCTTAATATTTTAGTTTTAATCCATTCTTTTAAAGTCATAGTAAATCCTCTATATCTAAATACTTGTCAAAATCTTCGTCTAAATCGTCTAATTCATCATCAAATTTAGGTATTGGAATTATTTTTTGTACCATATCATCACTAATCATTACTTTATCACCTAAATCTTTTACGTTAAAATTATAATTAAGATTTCTTTTTAATCGGCTAATAAATGATTCTTTATCATATACACGTGTTTCTTTTATATCATCTTCTAACATTTCAACACCATAATTAATTTCATTATTACGCCTATCTATTTCGTATTGTTTGTCATCCCAATCAACTATTAAAACGGGTTGTTTTTCATCCCATCCGTACATATCACCTAATACCATCATACGATGCAAGCCTTCTTGGCCCTTATTAGCTAAATTTATCATTGGCATATCTAACGCATCACCACGCTTTAATACATCAATTAAATGGCTACTATCTTGGTCAGTTTTGCGCTGTTCTTTTAAACTTTCAACATCAGTATCAAAAATATCTTTAGCACACATTTCATAATACTCTTGCGGTGACATCATTTGTATATCACCTTTTAAATTTTTGCTTTTGCGCATATATTCAGGGTCGGTAATAAAATTATCATAGTAAGACATACCCGTCTTTTTAGTATTAACGTGTGTACCGATGTTAGTGCCTAATAGCTTGCCTGCCTGTGCTTTTTCTGTAAATTGTCCTAATTCATCGCGTGGATGCTTGCTCTCATCCCACATATTAACGCTCCTTATTATTAATGCCACCCTAGTTATCGACCAGGCGGATGTCGCAGCTTACCGATGGTAAGTGTTCATTTGGTGACAGGGGGCGGACTCGAACCGCCAACATCTAGATTATGAGCCTAGTAAGCTACCAATTGCTTCACCCTGCTATTAAAATTAACGCCTTATTAAAGCGACTCAACCTATTAACCGAATACACCATTTCTAGCCGTTTAATAGGGATTACCATAATGGTATCTATTTTTAATGTTCCTTAAAATCTTTATATCGTTTAATTTTTGGTAATAATGGAATCCACGAATACTCATTAGCATTTATTGTATGGTCATCCGTGTCTTCTCTGCATCGCCCGTCTTCTGCTGCTCTTGCGTTTTTAATTTCACGTATTAAATTTGGACATTGGTCAGTCGGTGTAAATTCACCAAAAGCCATAAGTAAATTTTCAAAATCAACACGTGATTGTATTTTGTTTTTAGTACTAGCCATAAAACGGGCATTATGTAAATTATGCTCTTTAGCTTTAGCTTCGAGTAATGTCCTAAACCCGCCAGGGTCGGCACTCTCTACATATATAGCAAATGTTCCAAATATCTTATACATATCGCGCCATTTACATAATGTAAGCACCATCTCATCAGCTATTTCTGGTGAGCCTTTTTTAACAACTTCATTTAACGGGCTATAAAAATATTCATTAAGTGGTACAAGCCTACTATAATCGGCCGTTAGGCCTGTAATGGACATTGTCATCGCACTGCGGTATCTGTTAGGCTTGTCTTTAGTATTTTTTACTATTTTGCCTTCACCATTACCCGACCCGATGTCCACACCTGCGGTAATGCACGCAAATTGCATCTGCATAGCTACGTGATGCGGTATTATTAGCGAATCGTTAAAATATAAATACGTAGCATCGCTGCTATTACCCCACATACCGAGCCCTTCAACCTTATATATTTCGAAGGCTTTTTCCTTTAATTCGGCCATCGATTCATCTTTATAAGGTGAACGGAATTCATTTATACGAAATGTACTTTTATGTAAATATAATCCCTTGCTATCTTGTCCCAAGCTAAAATTAGGGTCATAGTAGTCGGCATAATCGTGAGTCTCTAAATATTCGTAGTCATCTTCGAGTCGGCCCTTCCAGAATATCTCATAAATCCAGGATTTTTTGTCCCAGCCATTCATCAACATTGTAATTTGGCTTCCTTTACCTGTGCTATTACGTACCGAGCCGTCTATTTGTCTAAAGTCATCATAGCTTTCTAATTCTGATGCTTCTTCGAAATAAATATCGGTTAATTCACCTACTGCAAATTTAGTAGATGTAATAGCCGTCGGATTATTGCAGCCTTTAAATATAATTTTCTGACCCGTTGCTTTATACACGATTTCAGCAGGGCTTTTACGGATTGTAAAATAAGGTGTCAATCCCAAGCTATTAATGTTGCCGACGATATTGGGGTAAGTGGAAGTTGAATTGTTAGTATCGTCTTTACGGCACATAATGATGTTGCGATTACTATCACACAAAATTTTAAATATCGGCTCAAACCCTGCCATATTAACTGATTTTTTAGTGCTACGGCCACCTTCAAATATACGATAACGGGCATCGCAATTAGTCCACCAGCCGTCGTTATAGCCTTTACCGATACATTGTTGTACGCTAATGTTCATCCGGTTTCACGTCCATATTGATGACAATCTTATCGAGTAAGATGCCACTGCCTTGCTTTAATAGTTCATTTTCGGCTTTTAATTTTTCGATTTCAGCTTCTAGCTTGCGGTCTTCACCGATTAGCTTAACAATCATATCTATGGCCTTAATATCGCCCGCATTTGCTTTTTTAATTAGAGGTAACACTAACATTGCCTTGTTAGTAAAATCTTCATCCTGTGGCAAATATGGGGCTAATTTCTTCAAATTAGTTGCATCAGGCTTCATTGATGCCCAGGCTTGTAGATATTCACCCAGAGTTTTCTTACGTCTGCGTGCTTCAGCCGATGCCTTGCCACCTAGTGAACCGAATCGTTGGGCTTCTTCGGGGGTATAGTTAGGTCGGTTGCCTGCCATAAATACCACTCCTTTCATTGTTGGTTTCATTATAACACACAATCGGTTTAAGACAAAGCATTTTTTTAAAATGTAGATAGTTAGAGGGTTTTGGGCGATTTTCCTATATATTTTCTATATTATTTTATTTTCTCATAAAACTTACTAGAAAAAAAGTAAAAACTATCTAACACTCTACACTTTTGTAAAGATTATGTAAAGATTTTGTAAAGGAAATGTAAAATTGTTAAAAAGTTATTGCATTCATTAAATAAAAATGCTATAATGGTGGTGTAAAATTTAATAAGCAAGGAGATTTAAAGATGCAAAAAAAAGAATTAGAACAAATGTTAGGTTATGAAATTACAATGGAAGGTTGGGACATATTAGAAAATATGTATATGGGATGCAAGCTAGATAAAGAAGAATTTATTAAAGTTATTAATGCAAAGAAATTTAGAAAAGTAGTAACCACAGATATTTACACACCAGATAGATATAGTAAAGGTGGTTATGAATATGTGCGCAAATATGAATGGTATGGCTATGGATGTGATGCACAATCTATATATGTAATTAAAGAAAGTAAATTCAATATTAGACAAGGCATCATATATACAGATGTGATAGTTGGTTATTGTACAAGAGATAAAAAAGAATATAAAGGCTATATAAGATAAATAAGGCGTAAGCGCCTTACTTAAAACGCCAGATGCCAGTCCAAAGCCTGGAGGAAGAAGCTTGATGGAGTAAGGAGATATAATATGAAATTTTATGGTAGTTTACAAAACAGATTAGAAGAAGGAAAGCAATTTGTAAGTCAAATTGAAGTTGGCACAGGTATTACAGAATACCTATGGTCAGACACTCACGCATACGAAGTTACTAAAGTTATTAATCAAAATAATTTTTATGTTAGAAAATATGATAGAAAATTAATTGGTGAATGTTTTTCAAATGAATGGCAATTAATATCAAATGAAAACAATCCAGAATTTGAAGTAGTTAAAAGAAATAATATTTGGTATAAAGTTACAAGGCATTCCAAAGAACTTTTCTTAAAAAGAGCATCCGAGATGCGAGAAGATTTTGGAAATGAAGAAGTAGCATATAAATATTTCTTATTTATGTCTGGATTAACACCAAAGCAAAAAGAAAAGATTGAAGCAGGTAAAGAAGTAAAGCAATATACAAAATTTAATATTTCAATAGGAAAGGCACAAGAGTATTTTGATTATGAATTTTAAATATAATGATGGTGGACGTAGTAAGTATTTTAAAGGTAGTTGTGGTGATTGTGCTATACGTGCAATTGCCATAGCTAGTGGGCTAGATTATTTAGATGTATATAATATGGTAAAAGCTGAAGCAGGTAAAAGTTGTCGAAATGGCACGCCTAAAAAAGTTGGCCGTAAAATTTTAGCTAGGCTAGGTTTTACGTGGGTACCCACAATGACAATAGGTAGTGGATGCAAAGTGCATTTAACCGCAAATGAAGTGCCTAAAAATTGCATTGTGAGTTTAAGCAAGCATTTGTGTTGTATTAAAGATGGCGTAATTAATGATACTTACGACCCAAGTAGGGGTGGTAATAGATGCGTTTATGGTTATTTTATAAAAAATTTTTAAAAATTTATTAAAAAAGTATTGCAATGTTATTTAATATGTGCTATAATGGTAGCGTAATTTGTTATTGAGGAGGTAAAAATAATGAAAGCAAATTTAAAAATTAATGAATGGAATTATCGTATTATTGGTAGAGAACAACCTGTGAGTTACAATGGAC
>Ga0265298_10001173_pt1 | contig 38658 bp, 24 predicted proteins | sample AusTroGonzalo_MG_3_FD_193486 | JGI IMG/M metagenome (GOLD analysis project Ga0265298, IMG submission 193486) | Bovine rumen microbial communities from tropical cattle in Woodstock, Queensland, Australia - Gonzalo_01 | ecosystem: Host-associated > Mammals > Digestive system > Stomach > Rumen ...
ACAACAAGCGTTCACTCCCTTGGCGGGGTGAACGCGACGTTTATAGGGTGTGGGTATCCGAGATTATCCTGCAGCAAACCCGTATCCAGCAAGGCTGGGACTACTACCTGCGCTTTATCAAGGAGTTTCCCGATGTGAAAGCCTTGGCAGAGGCTCCCGAAGAGCAGGTTTTGCGAGTATGGCAGGGACTGGGCTATTACTCACGCGCCCGCAACATGCACGCTGCCGCCCAGAGTGTGATGCGTGAACATGGGGGCAAGTTCCCCACCACCTTCGAACAGGTGCGCCAACTCAAGGGTATCGGGGACTATACCGCCGCGGCCATCTGCGCTTTTGCCTACGGACTGCCCTATCCCGCTGTGGATGGCAATGTGCTGCGTATCATCAGCCGCGTGTTCGGCATCCACGACAATATTGCGGACAATAGCACCCGAAAGGATATCACGGCATTGTGCCAGAAGCTGATAAAAAATGCTGATCCTTCAGACTTTAACCAGGCTTTGATGGACTTCGGCTCGCTGCAATGCACTCCCAAAAATCCAGATTGCGAGCACTGCCCCATGCAAGGCGAATGTTATGCGTTCAAGCACCAGCAAGTGGATACGCTTCCTGTCAATATCAAGCGCATCCAAATCAAAAACAGGTATTTCCATTATTTTGTCTGTATCAAAAATGATAAAATTATCATTGAGAAAAGAGAAAATAACGACATCTGGAAAAGCTTGTATCAATTACCTATGACCGAAACAAGAGAAGATAATCTTTTGAATTTCAAACTTTTATATAAAACAAAACACCAATTAACGCATCAGACTCTCCATGCATTCTTTTACGACACCCCTGATGCCTCAACATTGCCGGAACCTGCCGGCCAGCGGCTGAAAATCAAGGTCAAAGACATGGATAATTATGCGTTTCCGAAATTGATCATCAATTTTTTCAATAGCCTTTAATGAAAAACTATCCGGCTGCCACAATGTGACAGCCCTACAGATTAAAACCTCTATATTTTATGCGGACGCGATAAATCGCGTCCCTACAATAAAATGGTAAATTGCGTCTATAATAAATTGAACACATCGGCATCTAATTCGAGAATTATATGTAACTTTGCAGTTTGAAACTTTTAAAATCATACCATAATGGAAGAAGAAAAAGACATTAATTTGACTCAAGAAGAGATTAAAATGCCCGATAATGCTTATACAGAGCTGAAAGAGGGCGAAGAGTACAAACCCATTCTGATGGGCACTAAAAAATATCCTGAAATCAACGCTTGGACAGTGATTTGGGGTATCATCATGGCCATCATTTTCTCGGCGGCCACCGCCTACGCCGGATTAAGATTTGGTCAAGTATTCGAGGCGGCCATTCCTATCGCCATTATCGCTGTGGGAGCCTCTACTTTAGCCAAACGCAAGAGCCCGCTGTCCGAGAACGTCATCATCCAGTCCATCGGTGCCAGCTCAGGTGTGATTGTGGCCGGTGCCATCTTCACCCTACCCGCCATCTACATCATTCAGGAAACCAATCCTGACATCCAGATGAATGTCAACTTCTTCCAGATTTTCCTGGCCTCCCTCTTCGGCGGCTTCCTGGGCATTCTGTTCCTGATTCCCTTCCGCAAATACTTTGTCTCCGACATGCACGGCAAGTACCCCTTCCCCGAAGCTACCGCTACCACCGAAATCCTGGTTTCGGGAGCCAAGGGCGGCAACCAAGCCAAATTATTGGTCATCAGTGGTTTGATTGGAGGTTTGTATGATTTCTGCATGACCACCTTCAACTTCTGGTCTGAGACCATCACTACCCGTATGGCCGCTTGGGGCGAGCAACTGGCCATGAACCACAAGTTCGTCTTCAAGATGAACGGCAGTGCCATCCTGTTAGGCACCGGCTACCTGATTGGTCTGAAATACGCCATGATTATTTGTGCAGGTTCTTTCCTGTCATGGTGGTTCATCGTTCCTTTGCTGGGACAATACGGTGTTACCCCTGATGGCACCTTGATGAGTACAATGGATCCTGATTTAATCTTCTCGCAATATGTAAGATACATCGGCATCGGCGGTATCGCCATGGCAGGTATTTTGGGCGTCATCAAGTCCGCCGGCGTCATCAAGACCTCTTTGAGTGTCGCTTTCAAAGCCAGCAAAAGCAAAAATGGCGAAGAGCAGCAAGTACTTCGCACCCAGCGTGATATCCCGATGAAGATTATACTTTTCGGCTTCCTCGCAGTCATTATTATGATGGTCTTATTCTTCATTTTCGGCGGTATGCAGATGAACCTCACCCAGATCATCGTTGGTATTTTGGTGGTGTTCCTGTTCGCCTTCCTGTTCACCACAGTAGCTGCCACCGCTATTGCTACCGTGGGTACAAATCCCGTATCGGGCATGACCATGATGACCTTGATTCTCAGTTCCTTCATTCTGTCAGCAGTAGGTTTGCAGGGCGGCACTGGTATCATCACCGCATTGGTGGTGGGCGGTATTGTCTGCTCGGCATTGGCTATGGCAGGCGGTTTCATCACCGACCTTAAAATTGGTTACTGGATTGGCACCTCACCCTATAAACAGGAAGGACTGAAGTTCTTAGGCACTTTGGTATCTGCTCTTACCGTAGGAGCTGTCATCATGTTGCTGTCGAAGACTTACGGCTACACTGGCGAAAATGCCTTGGTAGCCCCACAAGCCAACGCCATGGCCGCCATCATCGAACCCTTGATGTTTGGCGGACAAACCCCGTGGATTCTGTATATCATCGGTGCTATTTTGGCTATCGTGCTCGACCGTATCGGTGTGCCCGCATTGGCCTTCTCTCTCGGTATGTTCATTCCATTGCAGCTGAATATCCCCTTGCTGATCGGTGGCTCTTTGGCATGGTTCATCGGCAGTCGCAGCAAAGACGAGGCTGTGAACAAGGCTCGCAAAGAAAAAGGCACCCTGTTGGCATCTGGTATGCTGGCTGGTGGCGCCATCATGGGTGTGGTAAGTGCCATCATGAAATATGCCGGCGCTGATGTGGCAATGCCTACCGACTACATTGGTTCTTCCGCCTACAATATTCTCGCCATCGTCATGTATGCCGCTATCTGCGTGTACTTGGTGGTGCACTCAATGTCTAAAAAAACGGAAAACTGAAAACGGAAAACTGAAAACTGAAAATTAGCAAATTAAATCCATAATCCTGTAATCCTGTAATCTATTAATAATCTTTCACCTTCTAACCTTCTCACCTTCTAACCTTCTAACCCCTAAACTCTAACACCTATGAAAAAAACAATTCTCATCCTCATAATAGCGTCCCTGGGCTGGAGTTTGTCGGCCCAGGACACGTTGTCGTGGAAGCAGACACTTCAGCGGCATGACATTTATTTTGGCATTGGCGACCCACTTTTCGCGGGACTTACCAATGACAGATTTCCCATATTCAGCAAATGCGGCTCTGGTTTCTTCTCCAAATGTTCCAATAACCAGGGACCTCGCTATGCCACTGACTGGTTTTCGCCAGACATCTACAGTAGTGGGGTGATTGCCACTCCGACTATCAGCATTGGCTACAAATACCGTATAGTCAAATGGTTCTGGCTGGGCGGAACAGTCTCTTATACCGGATTTTTTGAGACCATCCGCGATCGTGTGAGCAATAACAAATACGCAACGCTAAACAGTCACTTGCTGACCGTTATGCCGGAAGTACGTTTTTCCTGGCTCAACAAAAAATATGTAACCTTGTATTCAGGCATTGGACTTGGTGTCAATTTCATTTTTGATGATGTTTATTATAGTGAAAACAACGGACTTATAAAAGCCGGCCATAGATCTGATTATGTCGGACTCGCCCCCACCGGCCAACTTACCTTTGTAGGGGTTCATGTGGGACGAGAATGGTATGGCTTTACTGAAATCGGCATTGGTACCAGAGGTATCATCCAAGCCGGTTTCGGTTATAATTTCAACAGCAAAAAGAAATAAGTTTTAGTGTCATTCCTCAAAAAAAATCATATAATGAAAAAGAACATATTGATTATCATTGCTATTGCCCTGGTTTGCTTCGGCTGTGGTCGTGAGAGACGAGGCCAACTTACCCAAAGAGGCAAGGAGATTCATGACTCATGGAACTATGCCACCATTCAGATTGTTCAAAACGATATCATCCCTGCTTTCCATCTCGACGCCTGGATATCCGCTGCCACTGACAGTGCCCGCAACGCTATCGAAGACATATTTTTCCCATACCGCCGGATAAGACAAGAGGGAACCGATATTTATACCATTTATAACGGCCCCAATAAAGAACTTACCATCAACACATTTGGGAAAACCCTCAAAGATGATGGTTCTAACTGGCTTGTCTCAAAACACAAACTTCAAAATGAAGGATATAAAATATTGCCTGAAATCTTCTATTCTGCTGAAGCAGAAAAAATACATATCAGCAAAAATGGAGACCAATGGCGCATTCAAATGGACAGCAGTGAAAACAAGGGGAGTATTTGCCATCTGAACATTAAGCCTTTGGAAAATGACGGAAACATCCTTTTTAACACGAATAAATTCACCCTATCCGGTAATGGTCGATATAAATATGCTGAAGGTCCTGTTTATCTGTCTTTCGACATTCAAAAAACCATTCTGAATGATAAATTATCTTACACTAAAGGGTATTATTTCGTTGACGGTATCGTTCAATTCCTGGCACAATACAACAACTCCAACGACATAAGTGTGAAAGCCGAATACCTCGGAACTTCACAAATTGCCATCACTTACAAAAATGTTACCGAATATTGGAACAGTACCAATCTCTGGTAAAAACAGGCCAATAGAAATTATCTTAAACTTCTCTTTGCCATTCTGTGGTGTGCTTCTTTGAAGATTTCCATCAGAATGGCATTTTCTTTACTGCTTTCCGCATGTTTAATACATTCTTCAACAAGCATATCATAAACTTTATCCTTATTGAGGATGTATATGGTCTGTACAGAAAAAGCTTTATCCTTTTCACGATAAATCTCATAAGATTTGCGAATGTTGTTTTGTACAACCATAGGAGCAATCTGATTGACGATCTTATTCATATCTTTCATTCTGTCGTTTGCTCCTTTTTGGGTCAACAGGATTTGGCATTGGCTTAAAAAAGGAAGCTGAATCTGATAGGCCAACTTGTTAACCGCATTCATATTGTTAGCTTCTTTCGCACCTGCCAAATCAGCAGCCGTAGTTTCTTCCATCACCCACAAATACATGGCATCATGGGTCAGGGGACTCATCTCGCCTTTTAATTTCGCAGTGGAAACTAACTGATCCTCAATGGTATAAGCCGCGGTCTTCCATCCGTCTTCAGACAATTTGGCGGCCATTCCCTTGAAATTATCCGCTTTGACAGGCTGCATAATATCAGATTTATCTTTCTGTCCAAACACAGGACCTGAAATCAGCAAAAGAGTTGCACATACAATCGACAAAGATAATTTTAAAGTCTTCATAATCAGTATTTTTTATTTTAATAATTTCATCATTTATACAAACGGCAAAAATACAAAAATATTACATTGTAGAATTGCAAATTGTTTCGTATTTTTGCCAACTTAATTTTTGGACATAAAACACGGCAATGGATGGCGAACTTTTAAAGCAATTTTTCATCAGCATCTTCTCCTTTGATGAACGCTATCCGCTGTTATTCACACAGTTCAACTTCTGGGCGTTTTTTGCGGTGGTTTTTGCAGGCTTCTGTCTGGTACAGAACAAAAGGCTGCTCCGCAACAGCTATTTGTTCTTCATGAGCGTGCTTTTTTACTACAAAACTTCCGGATTGTTCGTCCTGATTTTGATTTTTTCCACCATTTTCGGCTTCTTTGTCGGGAAAGGCCTCGACCGGTCAAACAAGACCGGCTACCGGAAATTCCTACTGACCACCGGGGTTGTTGTCAATTTGGCCATCCTTTGCTACTTCAAGTATGCCTATTTCTTTACAGATGTATATAACTCTCTGTTTCATAGTGATATAGAAATTGTCAATTACCTGGCAAAATGGGCTAATGAATGGAGTGGTAGCAACCGCTTTGATGCCGGAAAGATTCTGCTCCCTGTGGGTATCTCTTTCTATACCTTCCAGAATATCAGCTATTTGGTAGATGTTTACCGGAGAAAAGTCGGAGCGGTGAGTAACATCCTGGACTTCGGGTTCTACACCAGTTTCTTCCCGCAGTTGGTGGCGGGCCCCATTATCCGTGCCAATCAGTTCATCCCGCAGCTGTACAAGCCGTTTTTCCTGTCACGCAGGCAGTTTGGCATTGCCGTTTTCTGGATTCTCAACGGTCTGCTGAAAAAAATCATCCTCAGCGACTATTTGGCGGTGAACTTTGTGGACCGTGTGTTCAACAACCCCACCATGTTCACGGGTTTTGAGAACCTGATGGCCTTGTTCACATACTCTTTGCAGGTTTATGCCGACTTTTCCGGCTATACCGACATCGCCATCGGCGTGGCCATGCTCATGGGCTTCTACCTGCCCATCAACTTCAACTCGCCTTACAAGGCACAAAATCCCGGTGAGTTCTGGAAGCGTTGGCATATCTCATTATCGACCTGGCTGAAAGACTACCTGTATATCCCTCTTGGCGGCAACCGCAAGGGCAAGGTTCGTACACAAATCAACCTGATGCTCACCATGTTGCTGGGAGGTCTCTGGCATGGTGCCAGCTGGAACTTTGTCATCTGGGGCGGCCTGAATGGCGTGGGCATCCTCAGCTACAAGCTTTGGCGCAACCTGACCTATCTGAAGAAAACCTTGCTCTGTTTTGCCCTCTTCATGGCCTTTGCCATTGCCGACTACCTCTATCCGATACCCGTACTGAATATCGGGGTGATCTGGACTGGTATCATCTTCTTTGGCACGCTGATTACCGCCATCCACGATGCTTTCCGCAGAGGTCACACCGTGGAATGGCTGAGCCGCAGCTGGGCCATCTTCCAGACCTTCGTCTTCATCACCTTCACCCGACTCTTTTTCCGCTCGGGTTCAAATCTCGATCCCGCCGAAGCCAACGAGGTGGCATGGAATACCGCCAAGAACATGGTGGGACAGATTGGCAGTGCCTGGCGTACGGACCTGATTCCCAAGATGATCTACGAATATCGCTTTGTCTTCCTGCTCTTTGTGGCCGGCATGATCATCCACTGGCTACCCACCCGCTGGAAACGCTGGTACCGCCTCAATTTCGCCCTGATGCCGCTATGGCTCATGGTGCTGGTGGTCTGCGCCTGCGTATTCATCATCTACCAGTTCATCACCGCAGATTTGCAACCGTTCATCTACTTCCAGTTCTAATGTGCTAATTATCAGTGACAATGTGCTAATGTGCTAATGAAACTTGGAATTCAGAATTCAGAATTCAAAATCCAAAATCCAATAACCTTCTCACCCTCTCACCTTCTCACCCTCTCACCCTCTAACCTTCTAACCACTAACACCTAATCCCTGACCCCTGACCCCTAATCACTAACCCCTAAAATGTACCAACAAAACGAAGCACTCGAAAAAGGCAATGTAAAGCAACTGCTATGGCAGTATGCTTTGCCGGCGATTATCGCCACCACTGCCACTTCGTTTTATAACATCATTGATCGTATTTTCATCGGCCAGGGTGTAGGTCCCTTGGCCATTTCGGGACTGGCGCTCACCTTTCCCATCATGAATCTGGGCACCGCCTTAGGCACCTTGGTCGGAGCGGGTTCTTCTACCATCATCTCTATCCGCATGGGCGAAAAACGTCAGAAGGAGGCTATCCAGACCTTGGGCAACGCCTTTGTGCTCAATATGATAATCGGTGTTTTATTTTCTGTTTTCGCGCTCATCTTTCTCAATCCATTCCTATACCTTTTCGGTGCCAGCGACGCCACCCTGCCCTACGCCCGCGACTTCATGAGAATCATCCTATTAGGTAATGTCATCACTCATTTGTTCTTTGGATTGAACAACATTATCAGAGCTTCCGGCTATCCTACCAAAGCTATGATTTCGCTCTTGCTCACCATTGGTGTCAATATCATCTTAGCGCCGCTATTCATCTTCGTTTTCCAATGGGGCATCAAAGGGGCCGCTACGGCCACAGTCATTTCACAAAGCGTAGGGCTGGTTTGGGTGGTATCGCACTTTCTCAGCAAAAAGCCCTATGTTCACTTCACAAAAAAATGTTTCCGACTGTCATGGCAGATTATCGGAAGCGTTTTCTCTATCGGTGTGGCTCCCTTCCTTATTCATTGTTGTTCCTGCCTGATAGCTATTCTGATGAACTGGCAGTTAGGACATTATGGTGGAGATATGGCCATTGGTGCCTTCGGCATCATCAACAGCATCATCAGCTTGCTGATTATGATTATGTTCGGCTTCACACAAGGCATGCAACCCATTGTGGGCTATAATTGGGGAGCAAAACAACACGACCGGGCCATTGAGGCTTTCAGATATACCATCTATTACGCCACCGCCGTGGCAGTCATAGGTTTTATAGCAGCAGAATGTTTTCCGGGATTTATCGCCAGTTGGTTTACCAACGACAGCGAACTCATCAACATTACGGCTAGAGGACTCAGAATATATGTGTTATGTTTGGCAGTTGTCGGCTTCCAAGTGGTCACTACCAACTTTTTCCAGTCTATTGGCAAAGCAGGAATATCCATCTTTCTGTCCATGACAAGACAGTTGCTATTCCTAACGCCACTACTCCTTCTTTTCCCACCGTTATTCGGTCTGGACGGAGTATGGTTTGCCACTCCCGTCGCCGATATCACTTCTGCACTCGTTACAGCTGGGGTGCTGTGGTTTTATTGGAGGAAGATTTGAGGATTTAACGGTGAGAAGGTGAGAGGGTGAGAGGGTGAGGAGATTATGTGATTACGGGATTAAGGGATTACAGGATTACGGGATTACGGGATTACAGGATTACAGGATTAAGGGATTGGGGGGAGAGGGTGTTGAATTGAGGAAGAGGACGTTGAATTAGGGGAGAGAGCATTGAATTAAGGGAGAGGGTGTTGAATTAGGGGGGAGAGCGTTGAATTAGGGAAGGTATTCTTTGCTGAAGGAGAAGGGCAAGAGGTCGCTGATGCTTTTCAGCACGTACACCTCGCCTTCCTCGCCGGCCAGCAACACCTCGATATGCTGGTTGAATTTCTGTTCATATTCCAGCAAAGCCTGACGACAGCTGCCACAAGGCGACACTGGTTTCGTCAATTTCTCCATAGGATTTATCGCTGTGATAGCCAGCTTGTTGAAAGGAACCTCAGGATACTGGGAAGAGGCATAGAAAATGGCGGTCCGCTCGGCACACAAACCGGATGGAAACGCCGCATTCTCCTGATTGTTGCCTGTCACCACCTCACCGTTATTCAACAGTAAGGCAGCCCCAACCTTGAAATTGGAATACGGGGAATAGGCTCTTTGGGCCGCCGTGTGCGCAAAGTCCAGCAGTTTCTGCCACTCCACCGGCAGTTCATTACGGTCCTCATATACGGTTATCCTTGAGATCAGTTCCAGTGTCTTCATATCGGTTTAAGTTAAATGCATACAACAATATCGAATTCAAAATGGCGAATAAAGTCAGTCCGGACTCAGTTTCCAGCGTATCCTCGGTAAACATGGATCCTACCAGAATGATGAAAAAGGCCACATAGACAAAAGTGATTTTCTTTTTCTGTTCGAAGAAAGGATAGATCAGCATGAAAACAAAATACAAGAGTACGAAAATTCCGCCCATCAGCCAGAAAGTCAGCCACTGGTTGTGACAGCCCGTCCGGTCTTTGCCTTCCAGACTGCTACCGTCTGCCGCCAACTGGTCCCCCACCGCGGTCTTGTGCTTGCCCAAGCCCACACCGAAGAGCCAGTGTTTTTGTATTTGCTTCCATGAGGCCCGCCAATATTCCACCCGTTGCAGAATGGTGGAATTCTGCACATCACCCGAACATCGGTACAATTCAATGCTGAAAAATATCGGATACAAGGCCCGTTTCAGTCCAAAACGGCTGGTATAGTCCACATTGGCAATGCCTTGCTCTATGTTGCGCACATCCTGTTCCGACAAAGCCATCACCCCCGCACTGTCCTTTCGCAAGTGGCAGGAGTTCAGGTAACGAACCAACGTGGCCTCTAGCATCGGATTGTAAAAATCCACATCGCTTCGCTGAGACCAAGCGCTTTCCAGCTCCTCACGGCACACATACATCCCTATCAATGAACCGTTTTCTACGATAGAATTACCATCATTCACGTATGGATTCCCATTGGCTGTCAAGGTATCCACCGGGGTATATTGCGACTGGTCCACATGAAAATAACGCCATGTCTCGCCTGCCAGCAACATCACAAAAATGGCCACCAAACACAACATGCCTATAGCCATTCTACGGTAAGTATCTTCCTTCCAGCGATAGAGCAAGACACACACACCATAAGCCACGGCCACCATAAACAGAAGTACGATTCCCGTAAGTGTTTGTGCTATGAAAAGATATACTGTAATCCACACACACAACACCGCCGCACACCATCTGCCCATAACAGGAACATCCTTTTCTCTGAAAACGAAATAAAGCAATAGCACGATGGCCACATCAATACACAAACTAAAGCGAATATGAGAGATAAAGACTGAGATTTCACGAATATCCGCAACATCATTTTTCAAATAATATATTGAAGAATAGATTGTTGCAAACAAAACACTCAACACAAAACAGCCCAAAATGAAAAACAGCTCCTTGCGCTTATATGGCTGGGAACTGGCCACAATGACCGGAGCCAAATACAAAGGCAGCTTGCAGCTCCAGTAATCCAACGCCTCCACAAAATTGTCGGCACGTACAAAGCCAAGCATCATCACAAAAAGAAACAAGAAGGCGAAAATCGCCGACTTATACTCTTTAATACGTTGCCATTTCGCTTTGAAATCAGCTTCTATCAGCCAGTTAGCCAATAAAAATATCAGCATCATACTGGTCATATACCTTGACAGCGGAATAGCGACACACAAGGCCGCCATCAGCAGCACATAGAGATAATGATGTATTTGATGTCTGCTCAAAACCTTTATTTTTGGCCTAAGATGGATTTGTAACGGGCTTGGTCTAACAGCAACTGCTGGGCTGCTTTTACTTCCGGATCGCAACGCAGCATATCCACATATTTTCCTTTCTGGAAATAGTATCTGCCAATAATCTCCGAAGCGAGATAATCGGATATTTCAGCTTTATATTTCTGTAATTCAGTACTTTTCCCCTCTTCTATCTTCTTTTTCATACTTTCATACATGCTCTTGATGTCATCATAATATTTCTCATCCTCCGCCACTTCCTTCAAATCCTCCATCACTTTTTCCGTCTCTGTGGTATAGGTATATTCCTTATCTTTCAGAAAATGAACAAAATCGTTGTAAATTTCATCGGTCACCACAAAATCCTTGGCAGCCGGTATGGTGGCATGAGTGGCTCGGTATTGGGTGGCATAATCAAAAATATGATTATTCAGCACCAATGCCGTAAGCAGGTTGCTGGCCATCGTATCAGGAGAAGTCACATCAGGCTCCACCCCACCCTTGTCGTAAACGACACGACCGTTTTTGGTCTTGAAGGCCACCGCCAACGAGTCAGGAATCTTTGTCCGCGAAGGAGTCAATGTGTCATTTTTGAAATACTCGATATTCTGCACACAGCGACCGCTGGGAATGTAATACTTGGCAATAGTGATTTTCAGCGAAGTATTGTAACTCAAAGGCAAGATATTCTGTACCAGTCCTTTTCCGAAGGTCTTGTGTCCCATAATCACGCCCCTGTCCAGATCCTGGAATGCTCCCGAAACAATTTCAGAAGCCGAAGCGCTGTACTCATTCACCAGCACCACCACCGGAATACTCTTGTCCGTCACAGGAAAGCGGGTTTTATATACATTGTGCTGCGATTCAAGTTTACCCTTCGTTTCAGAAATCATCGTTCCCTGGTCCACAAAGATATTCATGATATTGACCGCTTCCTGCAGCAAACCACCGCCATTGTTGCGCAAGTCGAAAATCAGATATTTCATGCCTTGCTCTTTCAACTTGGTGAAAGCCTCCTTCACCTCGCTACTGGCTTTTTCCGTGAACTGGTCCAACTTAATATAGCCCACCTGGTCATCCACCATGTCATAATAAGGCACACTCGGGAATTTGATTTCCTTACGCACCACATCGAATGACAGCGGTTTGGACTCGCCATAGCGCTCCACCTCGATATTGATTTTGGTACCCGGCTGTCCTTTCAGGTATTCGCTCACATCGGAGGAGCTTCTGTTCTTCATCGACTGCTTGTTCACGCTAAGGATGCGGTCACCGGCCATGAGTCCTGCCTGCTGCGCCGGACAATCCTCATAGGGTTCGGAGATGACAATATAGTCGCCATGTTGCTGAATCAGCGCACCAATGCCACCATATTGGCCTTTGGTCATCATCTTGTAATCCTCAATCTGCGACTCGGGATAATACACCGTATAGGGATCCAAACTCGACAGCATGGCATCGATAGCCGTTTTGGTCAAATCGCCTGGGGAGATTTCGTCTGCGTATTTCGCATTCAGCTCTTTCAGAATCGAAACGAAAATATCCACGTTCTTGGCGATTTCAAAATCATGCTGCGCCTTACAATTATTTATAAATAAAGTAGTTGTAAAAAAGAAGAGGATAAGTATAGATGAAATTTTTCTCATAAACGTTTCCTTAGTGATTAATCTTGCAAAGGTACGATTTTTTCTTAAACGATGAAACGCCGGAAATATTGTGTCAGTTGAGAGTTGACAGTTTAGGAAGTTCCAAGTTCAAAGTTCAAGGTTCAAAGTTCAAGGAGATTCCGGGTCAAGCCCGGAATGAGGAGGTATAGATAACCGTCTAACCTTCTCACCGTGTAACCGTGTAACCACTGATCCCTAAAACCTAACCTCTGGAACCTATTCACTAATCACTGACCCCTGAAAACTGACCCCTATTATCTACTTAACAATAAAATGCAATCGATTAAACACATTCGTCTCTGATGTACCGGAATCGAAATCAAGGGAAAGAATATTCATTTTGGGATAGATTTTCTTCACTCGTTTTTCTATACCTTTGGAAATCACATGGTTGGCGATACAGCCGAAGGGCTGGAAGCTCAAGACATTGTTCACCCCGTTCTCGGCAAAATTGGCGATTTCAGCGGGAATCAGCCAACCTTCGCCGAAATTGGCCGCCAGGTTGATGATTTTCTCCGCAGCCTTGGCATCTTTGAACAAATCGGCAAAGGGACGATAATAGCGGTAACGGCTACAGATACGGTCGAATTTGCGGGTGTAGAAACGCACCAGCTTGTACAAAGCGTCGCTCATCCAAAGCGGCATACCTGGTTTCTTGATATTTTGTTTTTTGTTGATATGATTATTGACAAAACTGTTAATGAAGAAGTTATACATGGAAGGAGCCACCACCTCAATATGACGGTCGGCCAGCCAATCCAAGATATGACGGTTGCTGAACGCGTTGTATTTCAAGTATATCTCCCCTACAACACCCATCACCGGGATATTGTCATTTTCTTCTGTGATTTCGGCGAAATCCGTCACAGCATGGTCTAATATGCGGTACAATTCAGAAGGACGGTTTTGTTCGATAGCTTGCCCCGCATGGCGCAAGTAGGCAGCATGGAGACGCCTGGCGGCTCCCTTTTCTTTTTCCCTTGCCACTGCCGGATAATACAATTTGCCGAGACAGTCGCCAAACAGGAGCATCAGCAGAGCTTTACGCATCACCTTGGCCCAGGGCAGGTCAAAACCGGGTTGCTCGTTGCTGATATCGTCGCCGAAAGCCACCGACACCACAGGCACTTTCTCAAAACCAGCCGCCACCATGGCGTTCTTTATCAAAGCGATATAATTGGAGGCGCGGCACTGTCCACCCGTTTGCGTAATCGCCACCGCCGTCTTGTCCAAATCATACTGACCGCTCTTCAAAGCGGTGAGAATACTGCCCGTCACGATAGTGGCAGGATAACACACCTCATTGTTGGCATAGCGCAAACCCTGCTCCGTGGATTCCGTTGTGGGAAGCGGCAAATTGACCAAATTATAACCCATGTGCTTAAACACCGAGGGTAACAACTCCGAGTATCCTTCCGCAAAATAAGGTGCCAGAATGGTACGCCGCTTATCCTCCGGCATGAACAATTTGGTAGTAACCCTTGGCCGTTTGCTCAACTCAGAAGATTTGAACTGCAAACTCTCCACTAACGAACGGATGCGCAAACGCAAGGAACCGATGTTGTTCACATCATCTATCTTCAAGATAGTCAAATTCTTACCACTACGATTCAGAATTTCTTTCACCTCATCAATAATGAACGAATCGGGACCACAGCCAAAGGATGTAAGCTGGACAATATGAATATTATCCTGACTTTCAGCCACATAATGCGCCGCCTTGAAAATACGGTTGGGATAAGCCCATTGCGACACCCCGTGCATTTGTCCATACACTTCATTATCAGAATGATAAGTAACATTCTCTGTAATCACATCAATGCCCATATCACTGATACTGTCGGAGATTTTATGCTGAATCAGCGGGTCAATATGATACGGACGGCCAGCCAACAAAATGACCATACGCCGCTCTGTTCGAGCCTTATCCACTATCTCTATCGCGCGCTCATGCAAGCAATCCATATAGGTCTTCTGACTTTGCAAAGCTTTGTCTATCGCATTCTTAATCAAATTTTTAGGAACGCCTATCGACAACAGATACTCCGTACAGCTTTTACGTAACAGTTTCTCGTCGTTGAAAGACATGACTGGTGCATCCAAGGGCAATTGGAAACGCTCTTCCGGATCAATGGAACTCTTGATTACATCCGAGTAACCAGCCACAATCGGGCAATTATAGCTGTTGCGGGAATTCGGGTCTTCTTTCTGCTCATAAATCACGTAAGGATAGAAAATCCTATCCACTTTCTGTTCTATCAGACTATAAATATGTCCATGCATCACCTTGGCCGGAAAGCAGATATTGTCGGCCATGATGGAACGGATGCCCTTTTCGTAAATCTTGTTGGTGGAAGGCGGTGAAAGCACTACTTGGATGCCACAATTGGTAAAGAGCTCATGCCAGAAGGGATAATTCTCGTAAATACCCAAAGCACGCGGAATGCCAATACGCATACGGGCCTGTTCTTTTGGAACTATCGGGCGTTTGAACAACAAATCCAGCTTCTCGCGATGCTGATTAATGCCTTTGACAAAAGAATCGGACTTGTTGGAATAGATTTTCTCGCAGTTATTGCCGGTATAAAAAGTATTTCCATTGGAGAACACCAGTTTTTTCACCTGGCAATGATTCTCGCAGCCCGAACATGTTTCCATCTCCACAGCAGAGGTCTGGGTAGCAATCATGTCGGCCAGCGACAGCACCTTGCTGTCCGTTTGGCGGTTTCTGGCATACAAAGCCGCACCGTAGGCTCCCATCAGCTCCGGCACATTCGAGAAGAACACACTCTTGCCGGACATCAGCTCCAGGGCACGCACAATAGACAGGTTCTTGAACGTTCCCCCCTGCACCACTATATGTTCGCCCAATTCACTTATATTCTTTATTTTAAGGACTTTATACAAGCAATTTTTCACCACTGAATAGGAAAAACCCGCAGCGATATCCGCCACATCGGCACCTTCCTGCATAGCCTGCTTCACCTTGGAATTCATAAAGACGGTACAGCGTGTACCCAGGTCGTAAGGATGGTTTGCCAGACAAGAGATACGGGCAAACTCAGCCACAGGATATTTCAAGATATTGGCGAAATTCTCGATAAAGGAACCGCAGCCCGAAGAACAGGCCTCGTTGATTTCGAGCCGTGTAATGCTCTTATTCTCAACATAAATGGCCTTCATGTCCTGGCCACCGATATCCAATACAAACGACACTTCCGGGTCGATGGTGCGGGCGGCCAGGTAATGCGCCATGGTTTCCACCACGCCTTCGTGCAGATTATATGCTGTTTTAATCAGATTCTCGCCATAACCCGTAGCGGCACTGCCCACCACATTTATCTTCTTATGATGCTTCTCCGCTTCCTCTTTCAAACGGGCCAAGGCCTCACCAAAAGCCTTGAAGCTGTCGCCTTTGTTGCGGCTATAGTCCGAGAAAATGATGCGACCTTCTTTGTCCACCAGCACCAATTTGGTCGTAGTGGAACCCGAGTCAACACCCAGGTAACAGTCCTCGGACTCAAGATTTTCCCAGTCTATGGTAGGAATAAAAGTAATACTCTTCTGTTTTTTCCAATTTTCCAGATCCTCTTCCGATGCGAACAGAGCCGGCAGGCAGCCGACGTGTTCCTGCTGTTTCTGTTCCTGCTGATGATCGCGGAACAGGCGCACAAAATCGGACAAGGTGATGCTCTGTTCAATATCCTCCATGGCAATCAGCGCGCTGCCCCATGCGGGAATCAGCTCCGGACGCTCGGGCATCAGCACATCCTCTTCCTTCAGTTTCAGCAAGCGGATAAAGGCCTCCTTCAGTTCCGACAAGAAAGCGAAGGGACCGCCACAGAAAAACACCTTTGGCAAAATATCGTTTCCTCGGGCCAACGAGCTAATAACCTGAATAGCTACCGCATTGAAGACCGACTTGGCGATATCATTGCGGCTCACATTGCGGCTGGCCAGGTTCTGGATATCGGTTTTGGAAAACACGCCGCAACGAGAGGCAATAGGATACACATTCTCAGCGCTTTGCGCCAGCGTGTTCAACTCTTTGGTCTCAATTTCCAACAGAGCGGCGGTCTGGTCGATAAACGCTCCCGTTCCGCCAGCACAGCTACCATTCATACGGATATCGGGAATCTTGCCCTCTTCGAAGAAAATCATCTTGCTGTCCTCGCCACCCATATCGATGAATGTACGCACATCGGCATGTTTACGCTTCACATACTCAGCGGCGGCAATGACCTCCTGCGCAAAACGGATACCTAACTGCTTGGTATAGCCCATGGCGATAGAGCCCGTCATCACCACTTTCACATTGCACTTCCCCAAGGCCTTGTACAACTCCTTGTAAATCAAGTAGCCTGTCTGCAGAATCGCCGTATTGTGGCGCTTATAGGACGAGAAAACGAGTTCTCCCTTTTCGTCCAGCACCACCAGTTTGAAGGTCGTCGATCCTATATCAATGCCAACGGAATATGTCGGTTCAGTCATACGTGTTTTTCTTTTGGGCCGCAAAGATACGAAATTTAAAGTTGCACTCATACCATTAAATTAAACAAATCTGTTCCCACAATTCTTCCATCATCCACATTTGATAATGCAAAAATAAGGCGATTAAAACAGACAAAAAAGAGTAAGACAAAATATAAATTGAGCAATTTCGACTATAAAAACAGAAATTTCATTATCTTTGCAGCTTAAAATTAGTCAGAAACAAATCCGCCTTAAACAACTCTCACACAATGCGGAGACAGTTAAATTTTCATAACAAGATGCGATGCATCCGAAAAAAAGCAGGAAAATGCCAAATAAGAATTTGTTTTCACAGACATCCGTAGGAATTATATTCTGCACAGCAGGTGAAATGGAGGTGATATTGAATGAACAGCCCTACAAGATTGTCAGGGGTTCATACTTTCTCATCAGTCCATTGGTAAAAAAAACGGTTATTTCTCGCAGCGATGACTACCAAGAACTGGAAATACGGGAGAATGTGGAACGCTTTCACCGCATCTTACACCGGATGAGCAGCGTCTTAGGAAAGCTTTCTATTCCCGACCATCCGCTCATGCAGGCAGATGAGGCCACACTAAAACTGATGATTGAGCATCACGACAAGATTCTCCAATACCGTAAACAGCTCAGCGACAGCACTGAAGAGACAGACAGGATTTTATACGAAATACTTTTGGAGCATGCCATTCAAGGGCTTTGGTTGAAAGCCATCGAATACTATTACCAGCATCATGAGCACACTCAAAATCCGAAAAGACATTATTCTCACGTCACCACCTCTTTCTTCATGCTTGTCAACCAAGAATTCAGAGAACATCGGAGTGTAAGATACTATGCGGAAAGCGCACGGCTTTCCACCGGCTATTTTTCCCATATCATCAAAAGCGAGACAGGTTATACACCCATGCAATTAATCATTTTGGTCACCATCAACAACGCCAAAATGCTTTTAAGCAATACCACGATGAACATAAAGGAAATCGCCGACGAGTTGGGTTTTCCTGAACAATTCACATTCAGGAAATATTTCAAGCAACACACCGGCATTTCTCCCAAAAGTTTCAGAAAACAAGTGGAAGCATACCGATAAAGCTGTATTGCATCCGCCCCATACCCGTTCAATCGGTGATGGGCGGCGGATTCATTCCGGCGCATATCCGTTCGCTCCTGTGTGACATTTCCCTATCTTTGTACTGGAAAATCAACAAGCACCAGTACATATTGGGGTTATGAGGCGATATTTGTTGGACACCTGTGTGTTAATTTGGCTACTGAACAAGAATGAACGAATTAAAGAACTAGCCAAAGATATAAACTATCTCCAAGGTGACTATGCCATTTCTGTTGAATCTATCAAGGAATTTATCTACTTGATTCAGAGCGGCAAGATTAATACAGACATTTCATTCGATGAATTAGTTGAAGCCCTAAACAAAAAACAAATATCAATTTACGGATACGACAAATACACATTAAAAAAACTTTCTGAACTTCCTTATAAATCCATCTTTAACAGCAGTTTTTCATTGTTTTTTTTGTTGTTGCAAAGTGTTATACACTTTGTTGGCACGTTTGTGCCTTTCGCAGCAGGAAAGTAGCGGCATCATGGCATAAAACTTCAGAAATCGCAGTTCTCTCCTTCCCTACTTCGACTTGGACTCCAAAAATCCCACTGCCTCTTTTCCGCAACTTTTCGCACTATTTTGTCCACTTTTTGATCAGAATGTGTAATTTATCAAATCATTGATTTTGAGTAAATTAACACAAATTTCGCTATTGATTTTTCAGTTTGGATGTAAGATGTTGCTGATTTGTATGGTGTGCAAACCAAAGAATTAAACCAAGCCGTAAAAAACAACCCAGAGAAATTCCCCAAGGGATATATTTTGGAATTAAGTGAACCTGAAAAATTTGAACTGGTCAAAAATTTTGACCGGTTCGAGAAACAGAAGCATTCGACGGTTTTGCCTAAAGCTTTCACCGAAAAAGGGCTTTACATGTTAGCCACCATTCTCAAAAGTCCGAAAGCGGTGGAAACCACTATTGCCATTGTGGAAGCATACGCCAAATTAAAGGAACTTTCACGGGTGATTGTTGTAGTTCCACAATATGAGGACAAAAGCACAGAGCAGCAAGTCCTTCTTCATCGAGGCGGACAACTGGTGGAGGACATCATGAACGACATCCTTCCCAAACAGAGTAGCGAAACCTCCTTCGAACTGAATCTCGCCATGTTCAAATTCAAGCATTCAGTAAAACGGGAGAATGAGGATGAAGTTCGAAAATTAAAGGAAGAAGTGGCAGAGCTAAAGAAGAAAATTAAGCCATGACGATGCATGCACCGTCTCCTCTTACGTACGCTGTGAGGTGTGTGGTCTGTTGGGGAAACGCCCTGAGAGGACGAAATATATTAGCGTAGGGTCTTGGCCCTACGTATCGGTCCCCCGGTATGAAAAACCACCCTGTAAGGGTGGAATAACTAAACGGCTGACGATAATTTTATGCGCCCCTTACAGGGGCAATGGGGATGGTGGAATCTCCATCGTACACAGGGGCAAGCCCCTGTGCTAGGTTAGATACCCCCTACAGGGGTGCTGTTCAGGTGTTAGGCCGCAAGGTGCGGTCTGACCCCAAAAAAAGTCCCGGAGGGACGCCACTCTCGTTAACCCCTTACGTCAGTATGTGGAAATAAGTATGAGATACTAAACAAAAAAGCGCCCACCCGAAGGCTGGCGCTTGTGGCTTGAGCATATAATTTGGTGAACAAAATCACCGAAAATTATAATATTCGGTGAATCGTATCACTAAATTTTGTATTTTTGCAAGGTCAAAAGGGTAAAAATATGATAGAGCGCAAACTTCAAAAGGTTATCAAAGACCGTTTTTTCAACGGGAAAGCCATCGTGCTCATTGGCGCACGACAGGTGGGAAAAACCACACTGATGCAAGAACTGACGAATGGCGCAAACGACATCTTGTGGCTTAACGGCGATGAACTCGCCACAAGAACTTTATTGCAGGAAGTGTCGGTTGAGAAATTCCGCAGTCTGATAGGCTCAAAAAAGATCATGGTTGTGGATGAAGCCCAGCGCATCGAGAATATCGGATTGAAGATGAAGCTGATCACTGATCATCTGCCGGAGGTTCAACTCATCCTTACCGGAAGCTCATCGTTTGAGCTTGCCAATCGCGTCAACGAGCCTTTGACGGGGCGAAAATGGGAATACACGCTGTTTCCGCTCTCCTTTGCCGAGATGGCCGAACACACCAATGCTTTTGATGAAATCAAACACTTGCCGCTTCGCTTGGTCTACGGTTACTATCCTGATGTCGTTACGCATCCTGGCGACGAAAAGGAAGTGCTAAAACAAATCACCGACAGCTACTTGTACAAAGACATCCTCGAATGGGAGCGCGTCAAAAAGTCGGACAAGTTGGTCAAGTTGCTGCAGTCGTTGGCTTTCCAGGTGGGAAGCGAAGTGTCGCTGACCGAGTTGGGGCAACAAGTTGACTTGGACAAAAACACCGTTGAGAAATACATCGTCTTGTTGGAGCAGGCCCAGGTTATTTTCAGGTTGGGTTCGTTGAGCCGCAACCTTCGCAATGAGTTGAAGACCGCCCGCAAAATCTATTTCTACGACAATGGTGTCCGCAACGCCCTCATCAACAATTTCAACGACCTTGCACTTCGCGATGACACAGGGGCTTTGTGGGAAAACTGGATGATCAGCGAGTTGGCCAAGAAACGGTCATACAACCGTCAGTTTGTCAACCGCTACTTCTGGCGGACCACACAACAACAGGAGATCGACTACATCGAGGAAGCCGACGGACACTTCACCGCTTACGAGTTCAAATGGAGCCCGAAGAAAAAAGCCAAAATAAGCCAGACCTTCCTGAAAGCCTATCCCAACACGGAGATTACGACTGTCAATCCGGACAATTTCTACACGCTACTCTTATAGCCTTGAAGGGCATACAACAAAAAAGCGCCCACCCGAAGGCCGGCGCTTGTGATGGTTTTTATGCGAGGGGATTAGTTCGCGTCCTTCACAAGGCGGACGGCTTGACCCATGTGCGCATAACTATAATTAGTTGTGGGCGCAGAGGATGGATTAAATGTCACATAGCCACCCATATATAACCATCCGGAATAAGATTCTGAAGAATGGTCTGTTGATGTCCAGTAATATCCATAATAAGTATAATTGACCTGAGGATTGTCACCACAAGTACGCTGACCGGTCACAGGCAAGAACACAAGCCCATTCGCAGCGGAAGCCATTTCGAATGCCTCAACGGAGGCATAGGAGTTGTCGCCTGGGTTGCTGTGATTAGTGTTGATAGTGCTGGAAGTGCTTGGTTCAAGAACAATTCCATAGATGGTGCTAGTACTACTGATACTGGCAAATCCCCAACGGTTATTCGCAAATAGGTACGTCCATTCTGCGTCCGTCATGGTGTGCCAACCGGAACTAGCCGCGTTACCGCCGTTGGAGATGGCATTGTCACCCCACTCATGAAATGTATTGTATTGGCCATTATCAAGACTTGCCGTTGTCGGGTTATTACCCGTACCCCAACCGAAGAGGTCAATCCAGTCGGCTTGGGTGGCACGGTTGCTTGCGGCTGTGGTGTTGCCCACAGCGTTAAGAATACAATCATACTGATGTTCCGCAAAACGCCAAGTGCCTGTGGAGGCCTGATACTGCAGGTTGCCCTGCGAGAAGTACACCTGGTCGCCGCTGGCGTTGATGGTGAATTTGCCATTGATGACACCTTCAGGAGTAGTGGGTGTGGGTGTTGGGGGTATGTCACCGTTAAGATTTTCAATCACCCCACCAAGGGAGTCAATTACCCCACCAAGGGAGTCGACAATGCCATGCAATACGGCAACAGTATTTGTAAGATCTTCAAGAGCATTGGTGAGTTCGCTCACTGAGGTCACCAAAGTGTTCACTTTTCCCATAAAGGCACAGAAGTCGAGGCTGTCACAGCCGAAATTAAGATACTTGCTGACGGAATCTTTAAAGTTCGGCTTGTTGTTCAAATCATTGTAGCTACCGCTGGTGGCTACGGTGGCGAGATTCGGTTTATTTAAAATCTGTGCCGCACCGCTCGACGCATTCCAGTCTGCGTTCTCTTGGGCAGGGATAGTCGGTTTGTTGATCAAATCATCATAGCTGCCGGTAATGGCCACAGCTTTAAGGTCGGCACTATTGGCCTTCAGGGCCAACTGCTCAATCACATAGCTGGTATTAGCCTTAGTGGCAATCTCATTGCGAAGGTTTCCCTTCACGCTGTCCACATTAGTGGTCACCTCTGCCTTGGTGGCGTATGTATTCTCCAAAATTGTGGTCGTGGTATAATAAGTTAGGTAGTCAACATCCTTGGTAATATAACCTGCATTTTCAATGGCATCAAGACGATGTCCCAAAGTTGTGCTGTCTGCTTTCTCTTTGGCTTTGAAGTTCACCAGATTGGTGCTGTCAGCGGCGATGCGGTTAGACAGTGCGGCAGTCTTGTTGTCCACGTTGGTAGAAAGGTTGTTGATAGCGTCGGCGTTGGCATCAATCAACGCGCCCAAAGCAAGGCTGTCTCCATGAACTTTGTTCTTGAAGTTCGCCAGATTTGTGCTGTCAGCGGCGATGCGGCTAGACAGTGCGGCAGTCTTGTTGTCCACGTTGGCAGAGAGGTTGTTGATAGCGTCGGCGTTGGCATCAATCAGGGCGCCCAAAGCAAGGCTGTCTCCATGGACTTTGTTTTTGAAGTTCACCAGATTGGTGCTGTCAGCGACGATGCGGCTAGACAGTGCGGCAGTCTTGTTGTCCACGTTGGTAGAAAGGTTGTTGATAGCGTCGGCGTTGGCATCAATCAGGGCACCCAAAGCAAGACTGTCTCCATGAACTTTGTTCTTAAAATTCACCAAATTAGCGCTGTCAGCGGCGATACGGTTAGACAGTGCGGCAGTCTTGTTGTCCACGTTGGTAGAGAGGTTGTTGATAGCCTCAGCATTGGCATCAATCAATGCGCCCAAAGCAAGGCTGTCTCCATGAACTTTGTTCTTGAAGTTCGCCAGATTGGTGCTGTCAGCGGCGATGCGGTTGGACAGTGCGGCAGTCTTGTTGTCCACGTTGGTAGAAAGGTTGTTGATAGCGTCGGCGTTGGCATCAATCAATGCGCCCAAAGCAAGGCTGTCTCCATGAACTTTGTTCTTGAAGTTCACCAGATTAGCGCTGTCAGCGGCGATGCGGTTAGACAGTGCGGCAGTCTTGTTGTCCACGTTGGTAGAAAGGTTGTTGATAGCGTCGGCGTTGGCATCAATCAATGCGCCCAAAGCAAGGCTGTCTCCATGAACTTTGTTCTTGAAGTTCACCAAATTAGCGCTGTCAGCAGCAATACGGTTGTTCAATGACTGCATGTCATTATAAATGGCCACCACGGTGGGAGCATTGATACTCACATCCGCCGCATGATTGGCATACAGGGCAAAGGGAACCGCGGTCACATTCACCACGTCTTGCAGGGTTTCATTGCCAGGGAGGTGGGCCGTCGTTTGAATGGTGGCCGTGCTCCAATCGATGGCATCGAAATTGTTGCCGCCGCCGATTTCCAACGACAGCAAACCGTTGGCATTGGTGGTTCCGCTAAGGTTCTCACTATAGGTACCTCCGCTATGGTTAATGGTTACGTCCACTTGGATGGAGGTGTTCACCACCAGGCGGTTATGACTATCGCGTACCACAGCCTGATAATTGATTTTGGGAGTTTGGGCTATGGCAAACACAACCATCAGCAATAAAACTAAAACAGATATAATTCTTTTCATTGGAGTTATTTTTTTTACTATTCTAAATTGACAGTGCACCTCTGTTAGTCGTGCAACTCGTTGCCGTCGGCGTCAAATATCTGGTCTTTCACGCATCTCACGCTCAGTCCGCTCTCTATCGACATGTTTCCGGTAATCACCAGGTTACAGCCATATTCGATAGAACACACCCAGCATTCGGAGTGGCTTTTGCGCACGGTGCTCCAGTAGTAGGTGTCGCCCAACATATTCTCGTAGCGATTCTTGATGGGATTGTAGTAGCCAGCCGGCAGGGCGTAGAAGCCCTCGCCATGGTCGTTGCCGGGGGTCAGCCACAAGATATCAGACATGATGTCGAAGGTATTGATATTGTTGAGGCTAACCATATTGGCCGAATCGGGCACATGCCAGCCGACCGGACAGATACCTCTGACGAAGTGGCCATGTTGGGTAGTCAGCGGTTCCGCATCGCTGCCCACAGGCAGGTTAACGGCCGAATACCAGTCGTAGAGTCGGCCATAAGTAGCCAGATTGGCAGCCTCGTTATTAAAGCTTTCGCTATTGTAAATCATGGTAGAGGCTTCTCCTCCTGAGGTATAGGAGGAAGTCTCCATATTCCGCTTGGTCCAGCAGTAGCGCTCAGGTGCGTTGCCCAAATACACTGAGAGGTACTCGTTGCCGTCAGCATCCTTCACCACCCCACCGCAGAGGTTCACAAAGTAGTGACGGAGGCTGTCGGTCTCATGAACGGTCTTCAGCATATACAGGTTGGGACCGCCGTGCAGCTGGTGCCAGGCATAGGCCGGTATGTGCAGCTCGTTGCTGGCATAGTCCGTCACAATCTCCGTCGAGTCCAGATACAAAGTATCAAACAACTCGTGTATTTTCCATATATCCATCACCAGCGTAGTGATACTGTCGTAATTGTTACTGGCCAGCCTATTGTAATGAGCAGCGTCGATAGCTGTTGAATCGTAATGTCCTGCGGGGAACACATGGATAAGCTTTCCGTTGAACACAATCTCCTCGCCGTCGTAACCCAGAAAGAAACCTGCGGTATCGTGTACATGGCTGGGGCTCACCGCCAGCGAGTCGTTCTGCGCCCCCTGCAGCACTATATCCAGGCGTATCAGTTGGGCCTGCATGGGACCCTGCGACATACTGTACACATCGTTTTGCGGTTGCCGATGGAAGGGGATGCCAATGGCATAACTCATATTTCCTGAGGTACCCTGGGAAGTACTGAACCCATGGGCAAAATCGCCAGAACCTCGAGTAATTGTTTGAGCGTGTGCACCTACTGCTACAGTTAATATACACAAAATCAGTAGTTTATTCTTCATCTTCTTTACTTAATATACTACATACAAAATAAAAAAGCAAAAATAAGGAAACAACCCTTATCAACAATGGATTGTTAATAAATTATCGGAAAATTGTTGATTACTTTTCACATAGCCCATCATCCCCTTCTCTGATATGCAAGTACGACGAGGGCAGGCTTGTGCGGCTGCACTTACCGTCGACAATATCTTTTGGTTACTTTTCCATCTTTGGAAAAGTAACAGAGAATTTTACGCACTCTTCTTCGGAGGGAAAAGGAGCGAGAGAATGACACTTGAGGCCAAGATGCCGATAATCACCAGCATAGACACCATCGTATGGATATGAATGCCTGCCAACGGCAGCAACATCTTTACACCGATAAAGCTCAGCAACACCGACAAACCGATTTTCAGGTAAGCGAATTTGTCCATGACGCTTTCCAGCATGAAGAACAATGATCGCAAGCCCAAAATGGCGAAAATGTTAGAGAAAAACACAATATACTGGTCCTGGGTGATGGAGAAAATGGCCGGAATGGAGTCGAAGGCGAAGATGATATCCGAGAATTCGATAATCAGCAACACCACAAAGAGAGGAGTGAGCAGCCAGCGGCCTTCCACCTTGTGGAAGAAGTCATGACCATAGAACTCTGAAGTGGACAGATTGTGCTTGGACAGGAAGTTCACCACCGGATGATGTGCCACATCAATGGTCTCCTTCTTGTTACGGGTCACAAACATCTTGACACCCGTATAAATCAACACGATACCGAAGACAAAGAGAATCCAATGGAAGCGCTGAATCAGCGCACCCGCGACAAAGATAAAGGTGAAACGCAGTACGATGGCTCCCAAAATGCCGTAAAACAGAACCCTGTGATAGTATTTCTTCTCCACGCCGAAACTCATGAAAATCATGATCATCACAAAGATATTGTCGATAGACAGGGACTCCTCAACCAAATAGCCCGTGAAATATTCCATAGCCATGGTCTCGCGGTACAACTTGATGTTATAGTCCAGTCCCCGCGACCAGTCAAACTGCAAATCGTGTCCGTGCAGCTCATTAATGGCAATCAGCTCCTCCTGGGTATGCACTCCATGGATGAGTTCACCCGCCAGCAAGATAAAAATACCGAAGGCCACCGCCAGCAACACCCAGATGCAGGTCCAGCGACCCGCCTCCTTGAAGGTCACTACATGGTCGTCCTTATGAAAAACGCCAAGGTCTAACAATAATAAAGTGGTCACAATGGCCAGAAAAATCAGCATAAAAATCCATTGGTTCATAGTAGTTTCAGGTTTCAGGTTACAAGATTAGAAGTATAAAGTATAAAGTATAAAGTATATAAATTTTTAGTTTAGATGGCACATTAGCACATTGTTAATTAGCACATTAAAAAAACTTTCAGTTTTCAGTTTTCAGTTTCCTTTCACTCGCCAGAAGCGGAGGATACAGATTTCAGCAATGATACAGAGCAGGGCGAAGAGGATGAAATACCGCCACAAAGGGGTGCCGTTGAAGCTGTCGGAGATGTTCTTGGACAGGTCTTTCAGGCGGGCATCAATCAACTGTGCCTGGCCATCGGTCATCTTCTTCAACTCATCCTTGTCGTAGTAGTCCAAATCCGACTCGCTACGGTTGTAATTGAAAGCCAGCGAGGTAATCTTCACATCATCCAAATACACATCATAAAGGCCTGCCTTTTCCACCTGCGAATGGAAATACAGCATCACCTCATTGCCCGCCAGTCGCTGCTCGGGAATGAAGTCCAGCGACTTGTCCTGCGCCTTCACCGTATAAACCTTCTCCGCTGAAGTAGACTTGTTGCTCACCGCGGCAAACTCGTCCAAACCAATAGTATTGTACAAGCGGCCTTGTTTGACGTTCATAATGGCCACATTATGCAGGGGCACGAAGAACAGGGCATTGCGATGGGCATCACCGAAGCTGTCGTCCAAGGGCACAGCTGAGAGCATCACCCTACCCTGTCCACAGGGATACACCATCAGGAACGGGCTGCCATCCTCCAGCATCATCACAGGCTCGGATGCCGTTGCCGCTGCGGGTGACACAATCGGAAAATAACGGATCAGTGTCGGCATACTCACCTTATCGCTGCTTTTCTGCACCGCATCGCTGAAATAAACACTCTCCATGTTGATGCTGCCCACCTTCATCGTGCGCTGCACCATCTCGCCATATTGCCCCACCTCCAAGCTGTTCAGCAAAGCGTTCACAGACGCCAAATTCATATCCTCGCCCGGGAAAAGCAGCAAGGTACCGCCTCCATTCACATAATTCCCGATTTCTGAGGCCAGACCGGAAGAGATTTCCTTCAGCTGGTCCAGAACCAAGAGGTTGCACTGCTTGAACTGCGAGTAATTCACCTGTCGCTCAGGCATTTCCTGATAAACAAAGAGTGAATCCATGCCATACATCGCCTTCAGGTAACGATTGTCCTTCGCTTTGACCACTATAATATTGTTATTACTCGCCACCTGGTACACGAAATACAGCTCATCGTCGAAGGTGATGGGTGCATCCTCAATGCGCACCACACCGCACTGCACCCCCTCATCGGTTATGGTGTAATGCAGCTGGTAGTCGGCATAGCTTTCCGCTTTGATATCCACGGCGGCCAATGCCTTCTGCTCGCCGTTAACATACAATTTCACAGGCAGTTTGTTCACATCCGTGGTGCCATAGTTGTGTATTCTAACAGTCAGCGTCACCTGTTGTCCCACATTGAACACCGGCGACAAGAACCAGCAGCTGTCCACCGCCACATTATCGGTATGTTTCACCTCAATGGGAATCAGGAAATTGGCACTGGTCGTGTCGTTGGACAATGCCGAGGCATCGAATGCATTTTTCTGAAAATCAGAAATATAATACTGCAGATGATTGGTCTTCTGGGAATAAGACATGGTATTGGCCGTGAAAGCGGCAATCTCGCTCATGCTGTGACTGCGGGGCGAAATCTGAATATCATCCAGCAGCGACAGCATCTCATCTTTGTTCAGAATATGCGATTGCTTGGCAGAAAAGTCATGGGTAGTCAGCACAAAATCATCAGAATACGGGAATGCGTTCACCACATTCTTGGCCGCCTCCACCGCCTCAAACAGCAGGTTGCCATCCTTTGAGTTGGCATCCATTGAAAAGGAATTATCCACAAAAATGGAAACCACATTACCGTTGCGCACATTCACCTTATTTTTCGGAATGTACGGCTGAGCAAAAGCCAGCACCAATGCGGCTATAGCCAAAATCCTCAATGCCAGCACAATATACTTCTGCAGGCGCGACTCCTTCTTGGTCTTCAGCAACACCTCCTCCAGCATCTTCACATTAGAGAAATACACCGTCTTGTATCTTCTGAAATTGAAGAGATGGATGATGATGGGTATCAATATAGCTGCTAATGCATATAAAAACAGCGGATTCGCAAATTTCATTTTTAATTCATTTTATTATTACGTCACTACCCTTCCCTTCGGCATGTTGGAGGCTTTGTCTGTCTTCTCTCCTGCGGCTGCCACAATGTGACAGCCCTACTACTTCGGTCCCCTGTAACCTGTAACCTATAACCTAATCACTCCACACACAACGCCATACCTTTCAGATAGCTTCCTTCGGGATGGAAGATATTGACAGGATGGTCGAGTGCATGCTGCAAGTGTTTGATAATACGGATATTCTTATGTTCCATAGCCGCCGCAGAGAAGATAATCGTCTGGAAATCCTCCTTCGAGATGGCCTGGGAACAGGAGAATGTGAACACCATTCCACCAGGTTTTACATTCTCGATAGCCTTACGGTTGATATTGCGATAGCCCTTGATACCCTGTTCTTTCACCTTGTGGTGTTTGGCGAAAGCTGGCGGATCAACGATAATGACATCGTAGAAATGAGCAGGCATCTCCTCGATAAAATCGAAGACATTGGCAGCAAAGGCCTCATGTTTCTGGGACAAATCGCCCAACAAAGCCATATTGGCATTGGTTTGCTCGATGGCACGCTTCGAAATATCCACAGAATGCACCAGCGAAGCACCACCCTGCAAAGCGTAGGCCGAGAAACCACCCGTATAGCAAAACAGGTTCAGCACCTTCTTGTCGCGGCAGAACTCCCCTACCATCTTGCGGTTATCGCGCTGATCGATGAAAAAGCCCGTCTTTTGTCCCTGCGGGATATCGATATAAAATGGAACGCCATTTTCCTTGACCAAGATCTCATCTTCTAACTCACCGAATAACAATTCATTAGAAGGAGCAAAAGCATTGGTCTCGGAAAGTGTGGTGGCACTCTTGTTGTATATGGACTTCAACCGGTCGGCCAAAACCTCCTTGAAAATATCGGTCAAGAGCTCACGCATCAAATACATACCGTAAGAATGGAACTGCAGCACCAGATGACCGTTGTACCAGTCGGCAATCAGTCCCGGCATGCCATCGCCTTCTCCATTGATCAGACGGAATAAAGTAGTATTCTGATTATCAAAAAGATAAATCAATTTCCTATATTCAACAGCCTTTTCAATTTTATTCTTCCAAAACTGATAATCCGGTTCCACCTGCTCGAAACTGAAAACACGCACGCTGATGGAGCTGGTGTGGTAATGTCCCATCGCCATGAAGTTTCCAGCGATATCACACACTTCCACCACTTCGCCCTCCGCGATATTGGCATCCTTGCGAGCAATAGCGCCGGAGAACACCCACGGATGAAAGCGTTGCAGTGATTTTTCCTTGCCCCGCTGAATAAAAACTTTCTTCATTGTTATCGGTTATGTGGTTATACGGTTAGAAGGTGAGAGGGTGAGAGGGTGAGAAGATTGATAGGATTATAGGATTACAGGATTATGAGTTTTGAATTTTGAATTCTGAGTTTCAATAGCACATTAGCACATTGTTAATTAGCATATTTTTAATCTCCCCGAATGAGCGCAGTGAGTGTCTCCCCGTCTTAACGAATGCACACAGTGCATGTCTCCACGTTTTAACGTTTCTGTGTCACAGCGGCATGCATCAAACCCATGAACAAGGGATGCGGGCGATTGGGACGGGACTTCAACTCCGGATGGAACTGGCAAGCCACGAACCAGGGATGATCTGGCAGCTCAATCATCTCCACGATGCTGTCGTTGGGAGAAGTTCCGCAGAAGACCATGCCGTGCTGGGCCAGGATGTCACGATATTCATTATTCACCTCATAACGGTGGCGGTGGCGTTCGGATATCAATTCCTCCTTATACACTCCGTAAGCTTTGGAATCTTTTTTCACCTTGCAAGGATACTTGCCCAAACGCAAGGTTCCGCCCAACATACTGTACTCGTTCTGTCCCGGCAGAAAATCTATCACCGGATAGGGCGTATCGGGATCAATTTCCTTGCTGTTGGCCTTCTCCAGTTTGCAGACATTACGGGCAAATTCGATAATGGCAATTTGCATACCGAGGCAAAGACCCAGATAAGGCACCTTGTTCTCGCGGGCATAGCGGGCAGCATTGATCTTGCCCTCAATACCACGTGAGCCGAAACCGCCAGGAATGATGATACCATCGGCGCTCTTCAGCAGAGTGCCAGCGGTTTTCTCCGTAATATCCTCTGAGTCAATCCATTTAATTTCCAATTTGGTATCATTATAGATGGAAGCGTGTTTCAGGGCTTCCACCACGCTGATATAGGCATCCTGCAACTCTATGTATTTGCCAACCAGCGCGATCTGTGTGCGGTGAGACAATTTCTTGCTGCGTTGCACCATGTCTTCCCAATCATGCATGTCTTTTTCCTTGCACTGGATTTTCAGACGTTTGATCACCTGTTCGGCCAGACCTTCCTCTTCCAAAGCCAGCGGCACCTCGTACAACGAAGGCATGTTGGTATTTTCAATCACGCAGTCCAGTTTCACATTGCAGAACAGTGACAGTTTCTGCTTGATATCCTTACCCAGCGGTCTGTCGCAGCGGCACACCAGGATGTCGGGCTGGATACCCAGGCTCAACAGCTCCTTAACACTATGCTGTGCGGGCTTGGTTTTCAGTTCGTTGCTGGGGGTGATGAAAGGTATCAGCGCCACATGAATATACATGCAATTGGCATAACCTTCCTCAATGGTGAACTGACGGATAGCCTCCAGGAAGGGCAAGCTCTCGTAGTCACCCACGGTACCACCGATTTCCACAATGGCCACTTCAGCGTTGTTCGTCTCGGCATTAAGGCGGATCTTATCCTTGATCATATTGGTAATATGCGGAATCATCTGGATGGTGGAGCCCGCATACACACCATTTCGTTCGTTCTCAATCACCTGATAATAAACCTTTCCCGCAGTTACATTGCAGTACTTGTTCAGGTTCTCGTCGATAAAGCGTTCGTAGTGGCCAATATCGAGGTCGGTCTCACCACCGTCTTCGGTCACAAACACCTCGCCATGCTGGTAAGGGTTCATGGTACCTGGGTCAACATTCAGATAAGGGTCCAATTTTTGCATAGTCACTTTGACCCCACGGGACTTGAGCAAGCGACCCAGAGAAGCGGCGGTAATACCTTTTCCCAAGCCGGAAACCACACCGCCAGAAACGAACACATATTTCGTAGCCATAATCTTAGAATTTTAAACGGCAAAATTACTCATTTTTTAGATACGATGGTCTTTTTTTATTGATATATTTTGCGCTTTTGTTGAAATTTTTCCAGCATTGGTTGAAAATTGCCTCTCTACGCCTCATAATTCAGTCAAAATCAGTATCTTTGCAACTTCTTTGAATCAGCCATGTTTTTGATTCCATAATATTAATATTCAAATAGATAAAATATAAATTTACAATAAACAATGACATTTTCACTGACAAAATTCACCAAAAAACTTCTACTGGCCGTTGTATGCGTGTCCGTCACCATCGGACTGAACGCTCAAACAGGCAAGGATTCTGTGCATATCGATCTGAGCAAAGCGATTGAGATTGGCTTGAGCGAAAGCCCCTCCATCCACATTGCAGGCCGTGATATCCAGATCAAGCAACAATACAAAAAAGAGCAGATCGTATCCTTATTCCCTGATGTATCTCTCAGTGGTTCATATCAATACACCATCTTAAAGCAGAGTATGGCCATGAGCATGGGCGGACAGGATATGAATATCAAGGTAGGTAAGGACCACAACTATTCTGTTGGAGCGAGTTTGTCGCTGCCGCTGATAGTGCCTTCGCTGTGGTCGAGCCTGAAACTGTCGCAAATGGACATTGAGCTTGCCATGGAGAGTGCCCGTTCCTCAAAGATAGAACTGGTCAGCCAAATCAAGCAGGCCTATTACACCTATCTGGTGGCCAAACAGGCCTACGAGGTGCTGCTTCAGAGTTATGCCAACACAGAGGCTTCCAACGAATTGGTAATCAAACAATTCGAACAAGGCTTAGTCTCCAGTTTCGAGAAATTGCGTTCCAACGTGGCCCTGCAGAATCGCCGTCCGGAAGTCACCTCCGCCGCAAAAGCCGCCAATTTGGCCAATATGCGTCTTAAAATCATCATGGGACTGGATATTAACGAACCCATCATTTTCGACGGACAACTTTCTGATTATGAAGATGAAGTGGCCAACGCTGTCGTTCCCAGCCTGAATGAGCTCAGTTTCGACGAGAACTCTTCGTTGAAGCAGATGGATTTAGGCATCGCGCAATTGCAGCAAACCAAGAAAATCATCAAAGGCTCCGCCTGCCCCAGTCTTGCCCTGAGTGGAAGTCTGATGTACAACGGCATGGGCGACACCGGTGGAAGTTTCAACAACTTCCCCTACTCTGTCATCGGTTTGGGCTTGTCGGTGCCCATTGTTTCCTGGGCCGGAACCTCTTACAAGCTGAAACAAACCAACTTGAGCATCGACAATATGCAGGAGCAGCGACTGGATGTTGAACGCAACCTGCGTTTGGGCGCACAGAGCTACCTGAACGACATGCAACAAGCCATGGAGGATTTCGTCTCTGACATGGAAACCATGCGACAAGCGGAAGAGGCTTACAGCATTGCCCAGAAACAATACGAAATAGGGATGAACACCTGGCTCGACATGAACTCCTCCGAGTTGGTGTTGACCAGCACCCGTCTCACCTACTGCCAGACACTCTTCAACTACATGACCGCAAAAGCCGCCCTCGACGCCCTGATGGGGAAAGAGTGATCAGGGGCCAGGGGCCAGGGGTCAGTAATTAGGGGTTAGGGGTTAGAATTCAAAATTCAAAATCCAAAATCCAAAATCCAAAATTCATAATCCTGTAATCCTATCAATCTTCTCACCTTCTCACCTTCTCACCTTCTCACCTTCTCACCTTCTCACCTTCTCACCGTATAACCGTGTAACCGAAAAAAAATCAAAAAACAATATAACAATGAAAATCAACAGCATCTTATGCACAGCACTGGGGCTCATGCTTATCGTAAGCGCATGTTCCTCAAAGGAAAAAGAAACCACACAGACCCAGGAAAAATTCAAAATCAAAGTTCAGCAAGTCTCCACACAGGAAATTGAGCAACTGTACGAATACACGGCAACCGTTGAAGCCGAGGCGGTCAACAATATCGCCCCGCTGACCGGAGGCCGTATCGACAAGATTTTCGTGGAAGTGGGCGACCGCGTTCGCAAAGGGCAGGTTTTGGTTCAGATGAACGAAGCCAACCTGAAACAGACCAAAAGCCAGTTAGACAACCTCGAACTCAGCTTCAAGCGTATCGACGAACTGTACAAAGTGGGCGGTGTGTCAAAATCAGACTGGGATGCTATGAAAACCAATTTGGATGTGACCCGCACCTCTTACGAGAACCTGTTGGAAAACACCCAGCTGCTCAGCCCGCTGAACGGCGTGGTGACCGCCAGAAACTACGACAGTGGCGACCTTTACGGCGGATTGCCCGTGGTACAGGTGCAGCAAATCACCCCGGTGAAAATGCTCATCAACGTGTCTGAATTGCTCTTCACCAAGGTGAAAGTCGGCATGCCCGTTGACATCGCCATTGACGCTTACGAAGGTGAAGTTTTCAAGGGTAAAGTAAGCCTGGTTTATCCCACCATTGACGGTACTACCCATACCTTCCCTGTGGAAATCCAGCTGCCCAATGCCAACAGCAAGGTTCGTCCCGGCATGTATGCCCGCGTCTCCATCAACTTCGGCATGTACAACCATGTGGTGGTGCCCGATGAAGCCATCTATCGTCAGCAGGGTTCCGGCAACCGCTACGTATATGTATATGATAATGGCCGCGTCCTTTTCAAACAAGTGCAGTTGGGTCGCCATTTGGGCACATACTACGAACTGCTGAACGAGGATATTCCTGACGGCGCCTTTGTGGCCACCTCCGGCCTGCCACGACTTAAGGACAGCCTCGAAGTGGAAATCGAAAAATAAGTGGTCAGGTTTCAGGGGTCAGGGGTCAGAAACCAACCTGAAACCTGAAACCTGAAACCTGAGACCTGTAACCTATAACCTGTAACCTGAAACCTAAAAAAGATGAGTTTATACCAAAAATCTGTTAGTCGTCCGATTATGACCGGTCTTATATATGTGGCCGTCATCATTATCGGTATTTTTTCACTGACCAAGCTGCCGGTGGACTTGTTCCCTCACATGGAGAGCAACACCATCATGGTGTTCACCATGTATCCCGGAGCCAGTGCCGAAGACATAGAGGATAATGTTTCCAAACCCTTGGAAAACGTGCTGAACACCTTGAGCGACATGAAGCACATCACCTCCAACTCCAAAGAGAACTATTCCATTGTGTATCTGGAATTTGAGTGGGGTGTAGATATTGACGAGAAGACCAACGACGTGCGTGACAAGCTGGACATGGTGTCCTCCTCGCTGCCCGATGGCGCCAACCAGCCCTTCCTTTTCAAATTCAGCGCCGACGACATGCCCATCATGCTGCTCTCTATCGAGTCTGATCAGAGTACACAGGCATTGTACAAGATTCTCGACGACAAGGTGTCCTCCCCGCTGAGCCGTATCAGCGGTGTGGGTGCCGTCTCCATTGCCGGTGCTCCCCAGCGTGAAATCCAGGTATATTGCGACCCCTATAAATTGGAAGCCTACAACCTGACCATTGAGGGTATTGCAAGCACTTTGGGTGCGGAAAACAGAAATGTGTCGCTGGGTATTATGGATGTCGGTTCCAAAACCTATACCCTGCGTGTGGATGGTGAATTCGAGGATGCCTATGAAATGGAAGATGTCGTTGTGGGCAGTTATGCCAATAAAAACATCTATCTGCGTGATGTGGCCACGGTAAACGATACCCTCCAGGAACGTATGCAGGAAGTTTATACCAACGGTTCCCGCGGAGCCTTGGTCATCATTCAAAAACAAACTGACGCCAACACAGTACAAATTGCAAAAAAAGTCAGGGAACAGTTGCCTGACATCAAGAAGAGCCTGCCTGCGGATGTGAAATTGGACATTTTGGTAGATAACTCCGAAAACATCACCAACACCATCGCCAGCTTGGAAGAAACCATCTTGATCATCCTCTTGCTGGTAGTTGTTGTGGTGCTCTTCTTCCTGGGCAGATGGAGGGCTACCATCATCATCGCCATTGTGGTGCCCGTGTCTTTGATCGGTGCGTTTATTTACCTGCTATTAACAGGTAACACACTGAACATCATTTCACTATCTTCATTGAGTATCGCCATCGGTATGGTAGTCGATGACTCCATTGTGGTATTAGAGAATATCACCACCCATATTGAAAGGGGGTCAAAGCCCAAGTCCGCCGCCATTTTCGCCACCAGCGAAGTGTCATTGTCCATTATTGCCTCCACCTTGGTGATTGTGGCCGTTTTCTTGCCTTTGACCTTTATCACCGGTATGTCGGGTGTGCTGTTCAAGCAGCTGGGTTGGATTGTCACCATTGTAATTGCCATCTCCCTGTTAGCGGCTATGACATTGACACCTATGCTATGTTCTCTCATGTTGAAAAAGAACCCTAAAAAGAGCAAATGGTTTGCCGCTGTTTATGCTCCCATTGAACGCTTCTTGGCCTGGTTGGACGACGCATACGCCCACTTGCTGAGATGGTGTGTCAACCACCGAAAAACTGTCGTCACACTTGCCACGCTTATCTTCATTGGAAGTTTAAGCCTTATTATGGTAATCCCCACCGAATTTTTCCCGACCATGGATAACGCCCGTTTGGGAGCCACAGTAAAACTGCCCATGGGTACCCGTGTGGAAACCACCAAAGCCTTGGGTGACGAGCTGGTGAAAGAAATCAGGGAAAAATATCCCAACGAAATCAAACGTATCAACTATTCTGTCGGACAGCCCGATGAAGACAACACCTATAGTTTGATGCAGGACAACGGTACTCACCTGCTCTCTTTCAACATCCGTCTGGTTAAGAAGACCGAACGTGACAAACCCATCAACGAGATTGCAGACGGAATCCGTGACATCATGCGTAAACATATCGAAATCAACACTTTCTCCGTCAACACCGGTCAAGGTGGCATGGGTGGGCAATCTACCGTGGATATTGAGTTGTATTGTTATGACTTCAACACCACCGACGAATTCGCACTGAAAGTGGCGGAGCGCATGAGACGGGTACCAGGTTGCTCTGAAGTAGTTATCAGCCGTGACGAGTACACCCCCGAATTACAGGTACTCTTGGACCGTACCAAATTAGCCGAAAACGGTCTGAACTCCACCACTGCGGCCAGCTATGTGCGTAACCGTTTCAACGGCTTTACCGCCTCCTATTTCCGCGAGGATGGTGACGAATACAACATCCGTGTGCGCTATGCCCCCGAATTCCGCGAGGATACCAAAGCAATCGAGAATATATTGATATACAACAATCAAGGCAAGGGTATCCGTGTGGGTGATGTCGGAAAAGTAGTGGAAAGCTTCACTCCTCCCACCATCGTCCGTAAGGACCGTGAGCGTATGGTCAAAGTATCGTGCGTGGTCGGTAAGGACGGTGTGTTGAGCGACATTGTGGCAGCTGCCCAGAACGAGTTAGACCAGATGGAAATCCCCAACACCCTCGACTATAAGATTGCCGGTACTTGGGAAGACCAGCAAGATGCGTTCAAGGACATCATTACCCTGATGTTGTTGATTGTCATGTTGGTATATGTGGTGATGGCTGCCCAGTTCGAATCGTTCACCTACCCCTTCGTCATCATGTTCTCCATTCCTTTCGCCCTCACCGGTGTATTTATCGGCTTGGCCGTTACCAATACCGCCTTGGGTATCATGGCTTTGATTGGTGCCATGATGTTGATTGGTATTGTGGTGAAGAACGGTATTGTGTTGGTGGATTACACCAGCCTCTGCCGTGAGCGTGGCATGAGCATCAAGGACGCCGTTGTTACGGGTGGTCGTTCCCGTCTCCGTCCCATTTTGATGACCACATTGACCACTGTTTTGGGTATGATTCCGTTGGCCGTAGATAAGGGTGAAGGCGCTGAAATGTGGAACTCCATGGGTATGGTAGTAGCCTGGGGTCTTTCAGTATCCACTTTGGTTACCTTGATTTTGATTCCTATCCTTTACAGTTTATTTGCTGATTTCGGGGCCAGAAGAAAGGTCAAGAAAGCCGCCAAGGCGGAATTACAAGCTGTGACCGTCAGCAATGAAGAATAAAACAATGTGAATCAAACATTTAAAATCGAAAACAATGAAAGCAGTCTTCATATCATTTTACCAAGCCTTTTACGATGAAGTCATCGAGATATTGGACAAATTGGAAATCCGTGGTTTTACCTTCTGGCAGGAGGTGCAAGGACGTGGCTCCAACGACGGCGAGCCGCATTACGGCACCCATGCCTGGCCCACCCTCAACTCGGCTATGTTCATCTTCTTGCCCGACGAGAAAGTGGAGCCCTTGCTGAAGGAAATCCACCTCTTGGACGAAAGTGCCCCGCAGCAGGGTATTCACGCCTTTGTAATGCCCGCGGAGGAGAAGTGATCAGGGGCCAGGGGCCAGGGGTCAGTGATTAGTGGTTAGGGGTTAGTAATGAACTGAAAACTGAAAATTGAAAACTGAAAGTTTTTAATAAGCTAAAAACAGTACAGCAATTAGAATTTTTCGTAACTTTGCAAGATTTTTTCTAACCTTCTAACCTTCTAACCTTCTAACCTTCTAACCTTCTAACCTTCTAACCTTCTAACCTTCTAACCTTCTAACCTTCTAACCTTCTAACCTTCTAACCTTCTAACCTTCTAACCTTCTAACCTTCTAACC
>Ga0265298_10001175_pt1 | contig 38635 bp, 27 predicted proteins | sample AusTroGonzalo_MG_3_FD_193486 | JGI IMG/M metagenome (GOLD analysis project Ga0265298, IMG submission 193486) | Bovine rumen microbial communities from tropical cattle in Woodstock, Queensland, Australia - Gonzalo_01 | ecosystem: Host-associated > Mammals > Digestive system > Stomach > Rumen ...
TTCGATTTCGGGGGGTCGACAAGGCAGACTTACCACAAGACACCCTTTTACACAAGGTGCAGTACGCGGTGGCACATCGTACGGCACTATCGAAGATTGATGACGAGAACCTCAAGGACGGTTCCCTTACCGTTGCGGCCGCTCCAACAAAGATCCGCGAAATAGAACACCTACATTCCGAAATATGTAAGCTTATCAAGAACGATTCTCGGATAGAGGACATTCTGGTGGTGTCGCCGAACCTCGATGAATACCGCACCGCTATCCGGACGGTGTTCGACCAAACACCCGTAAAGGGTCCCTCTAAGGACCAGACGGGATATTTGCATATTCCTTTTACGATTGTTGATTCTCCGGCACGGAACTCGCTAACCGAAAACGCTCTCAAAAACCTGTTTGCAATCCTTGGGCAAAAGACCATCACAAGACCCGACTTTTTTGAGTTGGTTCGTAACCCCGTGGTCCAGATGGCACGGGGTTTCCAAAATGAGGATGTTGATGCCTGGCAAGAATGGGTCGCCGAAACGAACACGTTCAGAAATCGCCAAAATGGTTCAAGCCAGGGCGACTGGGGTCGCATTGTCCGCAGGCTCTTGCTTGCACAGATGACTTCGAACGATTCGATTTTTAATGGAGAAATGCTGCGCCCGTTCTCCGACATGGCCTGCTCGGACAAGCAGTCGCTAAGCCACTTTGTTGAGTGCGTCAACGACCTCGAAAAATGGCTCGATTTTGGAAAAGGCCCCATTGTCAACCTTGATTCCCTCTTGGAGCATATTGACAAGTGGATTGCCATGCCATACACGCCCGATGCTCTCAAGAGCGAGAGCGTAATCTACAAGCATGTTGCCGACGGTCTGAAACACCTTCGTTGGCAATTTGATGCAGGGTCAACCGGGATTTCAATAAAAATTGTAGAGCAGACCTTGCTACAGGCGGCACAGGGCACCGAGTATAGTTGCGGGAACCTGTTTGTCAACGGAATCACGTTCATGAAATTCGCCCCGAACCGAGTCCTTCCGGTAAAGCACCTGTTCTTTATCGGTGCCGATGGGATGTCGTTTCCGGGTTCCAAGCAGCACAACACGCTAGATTTGCGCAAGGCACTCTATCCGTGGCCGGGCGACGAGTCCCCCATTTTCAAAAACCGCTACGGATTCCTGTGCCTGCTGATGAGTACCGGTGTTAGCTTCCACCTAAGCTATGTGAACAAGGACACCAAGAAAGATGCCGAACTGTATCCTTCTTCCGTTATAAATGATTTACGAAAATTTATCGAAAAGGAAGGTTCCACACAAAAACCGCTCCATTGGGCAGAGTTGCCTATTCCGCTTGACGAAACACGCCATTTCTCGGAGCTATTTACGCCTAGAAGCCTTAGAAACTGGGAAGCCTATGAACGGATGTTCCAGAAGGCAGATAAAAGTTCCTCTGTGCAGCCCAAGAAAGGGCTCGGAGACAAAGCCAATTCAAAAATCAAGGAATACGTGGTCAAGCTCCCAGAACGAGTTTCGATCCACGCCCTTGCCGATTTCCTTCAAGATCCGTTCCAGTTCCGTATCAGCCAGATGCTGATGTCGGAAGACGATGAAGATATAGAAAAGGAGCTCTTTGAACCCATCTACTTCAACCGCCTAGATACAAGTATCGTCTTGAAAAAGATGCTTGCAGCGGATCTTTCCGGTGAAGAGGATGAACTGGACAAGTTCAAGAAGGAGCTAATGCTAAAAGGGAAATCGCCTGACGGCAATTTTGGCGAAAAACAGTGGGCCACACTCGAAGCCAAGAAGTCCTTGATTGTGGAACAGATGAACGCCGATACAAAAAATCCTAACCTTGTGCAGGAAATTCGGACAAATTGGGCCTTTGGCCAGAAAATACAAGACCTGCAGCTGTCACGTTCCGACGGGTCGCATTGGCTCTTGTCGGGTAAGATGAGCTGGAGCAACTCAACAGATGTGGCATTGACGACAAGGCTCATTGAAATTTCCTCTGCGGACAAAAAGAATTCTGACCTTTCCTTTGACAAGTACATGACTCCCTATGTCAAGGCACTCGCTATTATTGCTCTCAAGGGGAATGCAAATCCTGAGTTCGCGAACAAAAGTCAGAAAGTTGACATTTCCATATATACTTGCGATAAAGAATTGAATGGACCCGCGAAGGCTTTTGTTGAAATGACTCCCGAAGAAGCATCTGCAATGCTTGAAAAGATTTATGCCGCGGCTTTTGGCGACGAAAATTCAAAAACGGCTCCCTATAGCAAATCGGTTCCTATAGATATGCTTGACAACAAGAAGGTTACAAACATTTATTCTTATGCCGAAGAGCTTTTCAAGGGGTCTTGGAATTATTTTGACAAGAAAAGCCTGTTCAATCCGTGTGAAGACACTGGTTTTTCGACCAACAACTTCAAGGAAGAGTGGGCCAAAGCCGTAATGCAGATGAAATCCCTTGTTGCAGTGAACAAAGTAGAGGCGGAAGCATGAAGGAATTCAACATAGGAACATTTGATACACAAGACAGCCTCTATATTGAAGCTTCTGCCGGAACAGGCAAGACCCACACCATCCAGCTGATGGTGGCAAAAATGCTTGCGGAAGGGACGCCGCTTAAAAAGATTTTAATCGTCACCTATACTGAAAAGGCAGCAGGGGAACTGAAGGATCGTATCCGCAAAAAGATTGACGAAGTTCTGGCAGAGGGCCGTATTGACACCAAAGAACCGAAACTGACCGATGAACAGATGTCAAAGTTCGTCAAAGCGTACCAAGACGTGGACAATGCAGCCATCTTTACCATCCATTCTTTCTGTCAAAAAGCCTTGAAGGAATACGCCTATGATGCAGGCAAGCCCTTTGACTCGTCTATGATCGACGACAATGCCGTTGAAGACTTACTTGACCGCTTTATTCGCGACAAGTGGAACAATGCCGAAGACTTCCAAGAATTACTCTTGGGCGGAAAGGACACTTCTGCCTTTGTGGGCGGCTTGAAGAGGATGTTCATCAAGTCTATCGACTTGTACAAGGGAAAAAATGGTTTTGGCAAAGAAATCATCTTGCTAGATGATGTTGAATTGCCACAGCTAGGCGGTCAGCCCATACCCCTTGAAGATCTTGAACGCATTGCCGAAGCAACCAGTCTGAATGATTTGCGTAATTCAACAGCAGCGGAACAACATCTTGGCACTCTTGCAGCGAATTCCAAGGTTTCCTTTCTGAAAACGAAATCTGTCCCCGTCAGCGATTTTATCAAAAACATAGAGGTCTGGAAACCTGGCATGGCCTTATTTGACGGAAGGACCTTCAAAAATGGCAAATACATTCAGGAATCCTGGCCTGCGGACCTGTACAAGGCTTTCCTGTTCTTCAAGGAGCTGAAAGACCTGCTTACTGGTATCGCCGACAAGATTGCAAAAATCAAGTTATATCGTTTTCTCATAGCACATACACCCGAGCTATTTGACGCATGGCAGGAATACAAGTCCGGAAACAAGCTGCAATCTTTCAATGACATGATCCTCTCGGTACATCGTGCGGTAACGACAGGTGGACCCCTTGTAACAAGGCTTCGTGCCCAATACCGTTACGCAATTATCGATGAATTCCAGGATACGAACCAGCTACAATGGGATATTTTCAGAACCTTGTTCCTGAAGGAAGGCAAAAAACGCGTCCTCGACCATTCCATCTTTGTAGTAGGCGACCCAAAGCAGTCCATTTATAGTTTCCAAGGCGCCGACGTCAACGTCTACAAAAAAGCTGTACAGGAAATCAAAAACGGCAGCTCATTAACCCACAATTACCGTTCTGCGGAAGGAATCACCAATGGCTGCAACGAACTTTTTGCAGGTGATTTCTTTACACCTGCCGAAGGTATGCCCAAACTGGTGGATTTCGGCAAGTCATTTCCACCGAATGAAGAAAGCAAGAAAAAAGCTCCGCCCGAAATTGGTGGGCAACAGGCATCGTGTTTTTGGTTAAGTAGAGAAAACATTTCCCCAGATTCCTTCGCGGCCGCAGCGGTCGCGCAAATCATGGATTGGTGCAGTTTTGTAGGTGACAAGACCAAACTGCAGGTGTTCGACAAAGACTACGGTAAGCCTAGACATCCAGAAAAGCTCCGCAACGTGAGTTTCAAGGATTTCGCCATTCTCGCCAAGTCCCGCAGCGAAATGGAAGAAATTGAAAATGACATGCGTCTGCTAGGCATCCCCTACACCCGATATAAAGAAAGCAACCTTTTCCGTAGCCGCGAGTGTGCCGAATGGATTGCCTTATTCCGTGCCATCAACGCACCTGATTTTTCGTCATGGAACAGGAGAATTTTGAGCGAAGTTCTCATTACCGACTTCTTCAAAGATTCTTTTGCCGAAAATGCCTACGAAAACCAGGATGCCGATATGCGAAGCGGCCTTTCTAAACTGCATTACTGTGAAAGCAAGGAGTTTGATCTTCCGGACAATCAAGAACGTATGCAGATTGCCTCCTGGAGAAGTCTCGCCCTTAAGTTCCGCTATGCGGAAATGCTTGAAAAAATCTATCAGGACACCAAAATTGAGTACCGCCTGATGAACGTCGCAAAGCTGCAGAATATGGCACGCCTTCGGCAAATCGGAAATTATGCGGTAGATTACCTCTACAATCACAAATGTTCGCTCGAAGACCTTATACGCCACTTGGAAGGACTTGCCCGCTATTCGGCGACTGCCGATGACGAAAATGGCGACTTGGTGGAAAAGGGCAGTGACTTCAATGCTGTGCAAGTAATGACCATACATGCGTCAAAAGGCCTTGAATTCCCCGTGGTAATTTCTGTCGCAGGATTCAAGCAACTCCCTGTATCTAGCGCCCCCTACATCTACCATGAAAAAGACGACTCCATCCATCTGGGTTTTGGCGATACCGCACGGGACACCCGTAACCGCGAAGAACTTGAGGAATGGAAACGCCTGTTCTATGTAGATTTTACGCGTGCTTCGTCCATTCTTGTTTTGCCCCGTTACGATGTCTGGTACAAGACCGATAAAAATGGAAATCCTGCAGAAAAAAGCGACCGCTTTAAGCATGTCCATTTTCTGATGGATGCCTTGACACGTTTTGCAAAGAGTGGCTCAGACTTCTACAGCAAACTGGATGCCGATGAAACATGGACAAGCGATAACGACAAAAAGGAAGAAATGGTCTCTTGCGTGAAGAACATTTTGGCACGGCAAGATTCCCAAAAACTTCCTCTTACGCCCAAAAAACTTGAAGAATGCAAGCAGGAGCAGATACTCCGCATATCGGAGGTCCAAAAGAAAATTCCGAAAGCAAGCACCCTCCAATATTCCTATTCGTCGCTTGCGGGCCACGAAGACACATCCATTACAAGTGCCGATGACAATCCAATTGAAAAAGAAGGGGCACCGATTCCAGAAATTGCCCAAGAGTCTGCAGCGAAACTTCAGCAGTCAATCGATACGGATACCATCTCCAATGCTCCAGAAGATGATTCGGCAGATGCCATAGGCGAAGAATGCCACTTATCGTCTGAGGAAGAAAAGTATCCCCGCGGAAGCAAGGTGGGTGACGCCCTGCATAACATCATGGAAAAGACCCGCTTTGCCAAGTTTGGCGAAAAATACAAGACACTTGACGACGCCCTTGGAAAAAATCCGAAGGTCAACGCATCAGAACTTGCAAACCTCATAGAAGAAGAATTCAATTCCCAATCGCTTTCCATCGCAAAGCATAAGGACAACTGGACGGCAATTACTACGCGATTCGTATGGAATACGCTCCATGCGGAACTCCCACTGGTCGAAGGGGACCATATCTGCGATGCGACATTCAAGCTCGTAAGCATTCCCGAAACCGACCACAAGCCTGAAGTGCAGTTCGGCCTAAAAGCCAATGCGGATGACGCCGAAAAGGAACTGCACCGCATGTGCAAGGGTTTCATCGACCTTCTCTTTGTACACACCGACAGCAGCGGAAAGAGACGCTATTCTATTCTTGACTGGAAATCGGACACCCTCGAAAGCTACACTCCATCAAAACTGAAGGCTAAAGTGGATTCCAAGTATTCCATCCAGCGAGTGCTCTATAGCTATTGCTTAATACAGTGGCTCAAACAGTTCTACGCAAAGTCGGTAAAACCTAAGGACGGCACTAGTGTCGAACAAGCTATTTTTGAGGAATACTTTGGCGGCATCTACTACGCGTTCCTCCGTGGAACCAAGGGCAGCACTTCCCGTGGCATATACGTCCAGACCTGGAAGGATTACGCAACCCTCGAAAAGGCTTATGAGAACATCAAGAACCTAATGGGTAAGCAAAAGAAGGAGGAAAAGTAATATGAGTAACTCCGAAACAATGGATGTTTTCTTTGGTCACCTAAAAGAGATGCGTGGTATTGCTGACCTGCATGGTTTTCTGCTGCAGATGCTTGTTGAAATGCAACCAGAACTTCCCTTATCGGCACAAAAATTTCTTTGCCTCTGTTTCTCTCTCTGGAGCGATGGCAACACACGTGTACCACTCAATGCCGAGCTATTTGCGGACATGTGGAATAGGAAATGGAATTCTCTCAAAAAGTTGAAAATGAGTCTTGAGGAGTCCTTTGACCCCGATGTTCCAGCCTTTGCAGATTTTGGTGCTATAATTGACGAAGGCATCGCCTTCTTGATGAACGTAGGTGGCACTACGGAAATCATCTCTCAAAAAAAACCAACGGACAGGATTGACGAAGATGAAATGCTCCAGCCACTGGTCTTAACGCAGGCCGTGGGAGAAATTCCTTACCTGTATATGGCACAACATTTTAAGTCGAAGGGAATCATTGAAGATTCCATGCAACGCATTTTTGCAGATGGCAGTGACAAGCTTCCGCCAGCTGATGAAATCCAAGCATGCATCAAGTCTATTTCAAAGATGGCGAAGTTGTCCAATGGAAGCCCACTCCTACTTAACGAGGAGCAGGCAACTGCGGTCGTTCGCGGGCAACGCGAAAACCTTCTAATTACAGGCGGCCCAGGTACCGGAAAGACAACGGTGGTTCTCTACATCTTATGGAACCTGCTTGCAAAAAATCCAGAAATGCTCGACTACTCCTTCTATCTAGCAGCCCCCAGCGGCAAAGCCGCCGACCGCATGCAAGAAAGCCTGCAGAAGGGCCTGAAAGGCATCGTCGATGAATTCAAGTATGAAAACGCCACGGACGCACCGCAGAACCGACGCGAAACAAGGGCCTACAAGAAGCTTCTGGACCTGGAAGGCTCCACGATTCACCGTCTGCTAAAGTATTCCCGCTACAACAACGGTTTTACCTACAATGCGAAAGAACGGTTCTCCGAAAAGTCCGTCTTTGTCATTGACGAGGCGAGCATGATTGATGTGAACCTATTTGCATCGCTCTTGCAGGCAATACCAGAGAAAGCACGAATATTCATATTGGGTGACCCCTACCAGTTGCCGTCCGTCGATGCAGGCGCCGTGCTCGGCGAAATCCTTAAGCCCAAATCAAAGAAGGATTTCACCGTTAGGCTTCAAAAGTCAAACCGCTTTACTGACGACTCCGTAATCGGAAAACTTGCCAGCGAAATCAAAAACTGTGCAGAAAATGGGGCCGCCGCCATTCCCCACCCGTTTGTGCTGCACCCCGCCCTTGTAGGGACGGTCTCTGACAAGTCAAAAGAGCCAGAAAATCCGGTAAGCAAGCCAAAGGACGCTGTGTTCTTCTACACACTCCAGCAACCCGAGGGCAAGCCCGGTACATCCAAATCCGCCCGCAAAGAAAGCGAGGAAAGGGTCGAACGAGTGCTCAAGTCCTGGGTGGGCGACTTTGCGAAACTTCCAGCCTTGGCTTCTCAAATTGACCCGAAGCATCTCGACACTGATAAATGCCACGAAATCTGGAATTTGTCGCTTACCAAGCGCATCCTCACAGCGGAACACCACGGCATCTATGGAATTGAGCAGATTAACAAGGTCATCTGTAGACAGGTCCGCGGTAACTACAAGGATTCTCCCTATTTCCCTGGGCAGCTTTTAATGGTTACCAAAAATCAGGAAATGTACAAGCTCTACAATGGAGATACGGGAATTGTCATTTTTGACGAGGTTCCCTACATCTTACTGAAGAAATCAGTGCAAAGAAAGACGTCTGGGGAAAATTCCGTGCAGAACGAGGACTTTGTCGCCTACCCGCTTTCGCTGTTGCCATCCGATGCAATCGAAACAGCGTTCGCCATCACCATCCACAAGTCCCAGGGTTCGGAATACGACCATGTGACCGTATTCTTGCCCCAACAAGAGGGACACCCCTTGCTCAACAACCAGATCATTTATACAGGCATCACCCGCGCAAGGCAGGTGGTGGAAATCATCGCCACACCCGAAACCTTCAAGGCAGCCTGCGAAACTGTTACCCAGCGAGACACAGGAATCGAGCTCTGACCTTACCCGTTTTTTGCGTTTTATCACAAAAATGGTCGGAAAATGGGTGTTTTCACCCTTTTTTAACCTTTTTCTACCCCAAGCGCATAAAAAAAAGATATGTTTAAGGAAAAACATTAACCTGGAGAAAATCATGAAAAAATTACTCGCCGTTGCCGCCGTTTGCCTGCTCATTATGGCTTGCGCCAGCGCCCAGCAGAAAACCGCCAACAAGATGATGGATATGCAGAAGGACAAGACCGAGCTCATCAACAAGGGCGTTATGGCTGGCCTTGGCGTTGGCACGTCCAAATCCGAACAGTTGGCCTACGATGAAGCAGACCTGAACGCCCGCACCGACGTGGCCCGCGCTATCGAGGCCAAGGTTGAAGCACTGATGCGTAACTACGCCGAAGAAGTGGGCGAAGAACTGACGCAGCACAAGGAAGAAGTCAAGAAGAGCGTTGTGTCCGGCTTGCAGAACGGCGTTTCCATCACCAAGATGGACATGGAAGTGACCGAAGACGGCAAGTACAAAGTCTACGCCATTGCCACCATGGATGTCGAAGCATTCAAGAAGGCTATGGAAGCTGAACTTACCGCCCGCAAGGCCAACGTTGACCGCGCCCGCGCCATGACTGGCTACAAGAAGCTGGAAGAAGAAGCCGCCGCTCTTGACGCTTACAAGGCAGCCCAGGGACGGTAATGTCCCCCATTCTGCGACTTGGTTTAGCCGGAATCCTTCTGGGGCTTTCGGCTTGCGCATCTACGCCCCCGTCTTATGACGCGGAGCGTTCTAGGGCGCGGGCGGGCTATGCCGACCTGGACGCAGAAACAAGTCCCGCACCTTCGCCGTCAGCGAATTCGCAGGCCTATGCCAGCGACTATTCTGCGGCAGGTGCAGTGTCCTATTCAGACATTCCCCGACCCATATTGATGGCTCTACCCGCCAACTCTGGCAAGGGTTCCTCCCCCGCAAGCGTGGTGGCAAACAACCCCTTTGCCAGGGCCGCCATGGAAGGTATCAACGAATATCTGACAGAACGGGGTTACGAGGTCCGCTCCCTAGACGGAAACGAGGACCTGTCCAACCTAATCCAGATGCAGGGGGATATCTCGGACAACGGCGACGACATGTCCTACGTGGCAGGCCTTGCCCTAGGTGCTGATGTTTACATCAAGTTCTCCGGCTCCGTCAAAAACCACATGGTCACGGTGGAACTTTCCGCCTATGAAACCTCTACCGCTAGACTTTTGGGGTCCAAAACGGGAACCGTCCAAGACCATGGTACCAGCAAAGACAATCAGCGCTACCTGGTGCACTCCGCCGCCAAGAAGGCCCTGCCCTCCCTAGAAAAGACCATCCAATCCTACTGGACCGAGGACTGGAAAAAAGGGGTACAGTATAAGGTGGTCATGCGGATAAGCGACCGGTTCTCCGGCTCCTCCTTGGAGGACTTGCAAGACCAATGCGTATCCTCCCTCAGAAAAACATTCAAGTCCATAAGGGTCAATTCCATGACGGAAAAGACCATTGACCTGGTCGCCTATGCCAGCCCTGCAGAATTCCCGGACGCCTATGCCGTCTATTCTGCCATCCGCGAAAGCATATCCCCCATCGCGCAAACCAAAAAGAACAACATCACCAACAAGCTCATCATATTGGAGCTGAATTAGTAGGCTTACCCGTATGTGGTCAAAAGCTTTTTGGGTGATATTCCTTTTGGTGGCAATGGCCTCTGCACGGGTCGTCACGTGGACCGCTTACTCCGAAGAATCCCAGGCCGCCGCAGACGAAGCCGCCATTGCAGGAGTTGCAAGGCAAATCTCTGCACAAGTGGATGCCACCACTACACTCCGCCATAGCGAAAAAACCATCGGAAACGATTCCAAAGAAAGCAAATCCATCCAAACCCAAAGTTCCGTACGTTCCGACGTTTTCTTGAAGGGACTCAAAGTAAAGAAACTTCCGAAAGACGGAAAACGCTTTGGTACCACGGCATCCATAGACCTTGACGAACTGACCTCTCTCTACCAGTTCAAACTGGCGGAAATCCAGAAAAAAGTTTCCGATTTGGAAGTCCGTGCAGAAAAGGCACTGCAAAACAAGGAATACGAAGAGGCGGCCCGTCTCTTAAGCGAGATTCCCAGTACCGCAAGGCCCTACACCGCCATCGTAGAAGAAATGTCATTCTACACCCCCGTAGACACCACACTACGCCTAAAGACAAGAGACAAGGATATTCGCGATTCCTTGGTAAGAACCCTACGAGGGCTTGAAATAAAGGCTGAACCCAATCCGGCCTCACCGTTAAAGGCAAAAAGTGACGAAACTTTAAGCATTATACTAAACGTTTCCAAGCAAGGTGCCGCCTTAAGCGGGCTCTCGTTCTATTTGGAAGGCAAGGGCAAGGTCTTGGCAGAAGCCACCACCAACTCCAATGGCGAAGTCACTTTCCAAATCCCCGCCAGCCAGATTCCAACAGCGGCCAACAAAGTTTTAATCATGTCAAAGCTGCCCTTGGACATACGGACCGCAGCCGCCATAAGTACAATTACCTATAGCCTGCAAATTGAAAGGCCCCAATGCAACTTAAAGTTGAATTGCAAGGAATATAAAAGCGTTTGTGCCGCAGTAAGGGCCCAGATTGCAAAAAATTCCGGGACCGTTGTCGAATCGTCCAAGGCGGTACCAACATCCATCCGTATTCAGGCTAATCCTACCCGGACTTTAAATCAGTTAACCACTTACAGCGTAAACCTGTCCCTATCAAAGGGCGATAAGAAGTGCCAACAAGAAAAGGCAGGGACAGGAAGAACCGAAGAAGAGGCCATCGCCAACGCCATCAAAAAAATGGATTTGAACGAATGCCAGACTTCTTTGGAAATCTGTCAATAGTACAGGAGTATTTATGCCCTCTAAAAATGCGATTATAGAAAGAGCCGAAATGTACCTCCGCAAACTTTCTTGCGGAGTGAACCCCATTACCGACGAAATTTTACCGGAAGGGGATTCTTGCAAGCAGGAACGGATTAGCAAATGCCTTGCCTTTGTGGCCTCGCTTTTGCAGCAGCAACTAAACCACGACCAGATTGCACCCCTGACAAACACGACACAGACAGCCCAAACGACCAAGCCAGCGGCAAAAAAAGAAAAGCCCTCCTTGCAGGAATTGGCTATAGACGCCGAGGCCCTGACCCGCTACCGCTTTTTCGACTACCCCGTTTCCATTTCCCGAGTGGTGCGAAACATCAACGAACTGCTCCCCCCGAAGGCGAACATGAACCACCTGCTTTACGCCGACGTGGCCAACTTCCTGGTGCAAGAGGGAATCCTTTCCAGGCAAGCCACGGAAGACGGCAAGGACGCCAACCTGCCTACGGCTCTGGGCGAAACCTACGGTTTCGAGAAGGGCGAATCGGACCTGCGGGGACACCACAACATTTACACCCAATGTGGGCAAAAGGCACAGCAGTACATTCTGGACAATATCCAGAAGTGTGTCGCCATCGCCAACGAGAGGTTTGCGAACCGCAACAAGACAAACGACGCACAGGGCGATGGCGAAGGTTTTGCAAAACCCACCCGAGCAGAGCGAAAGAAATTCAGCGTCACCAGCGAAGACCTGAAGAACCTGCCTACCGACGAAACACCTATTCCCGTGACCGAAATGGCAAGGCGGTTGAACACCTTGATTGCCCCCGACATGGAAAAAATCTACTACAAGGTCGTCCGCGACTGGTATGTTTCCGAGGGTTATCTGGAACTGAAAAACTCCCCCGACGGCAAACCCGCTTACCTGCCCACAGAAAAGGGCTCCATGGCCGGCCTCATGATGGAATCCCGTACCGGCAAGCAAGGGGAACTCTACGACGTGGTCGTGTATGACACCAAGGCCCAACAGTTATTTTTAAATCATATCACAGGCGAGGTTCCGCCAGAGGCTTAAGCATTATGAATCTGCTTTTTAAAATCGCGTTTGTTTTTGCCATGGCCGTCATCCCCGCTATGGCGGATTCTACAAGTGTTTCGCCGGAAGTTGCGAGCACAGATTCTGCACAAGCTACAGATTCTGCACAGGTCTCCACCACGGTCTCGGCCAGCGAAGCCCCGTCTATCCAAGAACTCAAAAAGAAGCACGCCGTATGGATCAAGTTGGAAGGAGACGTGGAACCCTCCATGTTCGACTTCTGTGCCCGTGCCATCGATGACGCCCTCAAGGAAAAGCCGGACTACATCGTCTTTGAAATCAACACCTTCGGAGGCCGTCTGGACGCGGCATTCGACCTGGTGGACACCATCATGGCGGTCAAGGGCCCCGAAACCATCGCCCTGGTGAAGAAAAAGGCTATCAGTGCGGGAAGCCTTATCGCCCTGGCCTGCAAAAAACTCTATATGCTGGAAGCCACCACCATCGGGGACTGTGCCCCCATTGTGCAAGGCGGCGATGGCACCCCGCAAATCGTGGGCGAAAAAATCCAGTCTCCCCTGCGGGCCAAATTCAGGAACCTGGCCCAGCGTAACGGCTATCCCGAACTGCTCAGTTCCTCTTTCGTGACTCCGGAATTGGAAGTTCTGGAACTCACCGCCAAGCTGGACAAGGGCAAAAAAACAGAAAGGGACACCACCCTTATCATAGAAGGTGAAAAGTACGCCGTACTGGACAGTGCCAGCAAGGCCTTCTGGGGAGCCCCCAAGATTCTGGTAAAAGAAGGCGAACTTTTGACCATGACCGACAAGGAAGCTTTTGAACTTGGATTCTCCAAAGGCACCTTCAAGGACCGCGGTGAGTTCGAGACCGCCCTTGCCATCGAAAGCCGTAGCGAGGTAGAGACCACCCTAGGCGAAGACATCGCCTCCGCCATCGCCGCCATTTCGGGCATCTTGCTCATCCTTGGCTTTGGTGCCCTCTACATCGAATTTAAAACTCCCGGGTTCGGACTCTTTGGAATCATCGGCCTAATTCTGGTGGGTATCGTGTTCCTCGGCCAGTTCGCCCCGCAATTAGACGGCTACATTCCTGCCATCTTGCTGGTGGCAGGCGTGGTGCTGTTCCTGGTAGAAATTTTCGTGATGCCCGGGACCTTCCTGTTTGGCGTCGGTGGCATTATCTGCATGATTGCGGCCCTTGCATTATCCTTCTCGCCAGAGGAAATTCCCGAGTTCGTTCCCGAGACCATGGAAACCACCTTCGATGCCACCCCATGGCTATTCGGCCTGTTCTACATGTTGACCTGTGCGGTCATAGCGCTAGTATTCCCCATTGCGGCAAGCAAGTACCTAATCCCGCTTTTGCCCGAAGGCTGGACTCCTATGCTCAAGACCGACTTGGAAACGGCGGCCTCCCCCACGGAAGCCATTCAAGAAGTTTCCGTAGGCGACCTGGGTGAAACCAAGACGTTCCTGCGCCCGGTAGGCCAGGCCAGCTTTACCATGCCCAACGGCAGCACCAAACTCTTTGACGTGCAGACTCACGGCGAAATCATCGAAGCCGGAACCCGCATCGAGGTGGAGTCCGTTCAAGAAGGCCACATCTGGGTCAAGAAGGCCTAAAAAAAGTATATTAAAAGAAAACGGAGATAAACCATGGATACCCTTCTTACTGTTGGAATCATTATTGCGGCCATTGCCGTTATCATCCTGCTCGCCTTTATCGGCAAGTTCTTCAGCCTGTGGCTGCAGGCATTGTTCTCCAGGGCAAACGTGAGCATTTTCCAGCTCATCGGTATGCGGCTCCGTAAGGTTCCGCCCCAGGTGATTGTGGAAGCCCGCATTCTTAGCTGCAAGGCAGGACTTCCCGTCGATACAAACCTACTGGAAGCCCACTACCTTAGCCGCGGTAACGTACTCCGCGTGATCCAAGCCCTTATTGCCGCCAACAAGGCCAACATCAAACTGGACTTCAAGGAAGCCGCCGCCATCGACCTGGCCGGCCGTAACGTGCTCGAAGCCGTGCAGATGTCCGTGAACCCCAAGGTCATTACCACCCCGAAGGTTTCCGCTGTGGCCCTGGACGGTATCCAGCTCCATGCCGTAACCCGTATTACCGTCCGTGCCAGCATCCAGAAACTGGTGGGTGGCGCCGGCGAAGACACCGTGATTGCCCGTGTGGGCGAAGGCATCGTGTCTTCCATCGGTTCTGCCAAGAGCCACAAGGACGTGCTGGAAAACCCCAACATGATTTCCAAGAAGGTGCTGGCCTCCGGTCTTGATGCCGGTACCGCCTTTGAAATCCTTTCCATTGACATTGCCGACGTGGACGTGGGTCAGAACATCGGTGCCATTTTGGAAACGGACCGCGCCGAAGCCGACAAGAAGATCGCCCAGGCCAAGGCCGAAGAACGCCGTGCCATGGCTTACGCCGCCGAACAGGAAATGAAGGCCAAGGTGATGGAAATGAAGGCCAAACTGGTGGAAGCTGAAGCCCAGATTCCCATGGCCATGGCCTCGGCCCTGCGCGATGGCAAGCTGGGCGTGATGGACTACTACAATCTGAAAAATATCGAAGCCGACACCCAGATGAGGAAGGAAATCGGGTCCGCCCCCGAAGCAAAGTAATACCTTATGGAAGGCCTACTCATCCTCATAGGCATCTGGGTTCTTGACGTTGTCATCAAGAAGGTCGTCGCCAACAGGGCCAAGCAGAGGCAGCTGCCGCCCCAAAGCGAACCCGTTGATAGCGACGAGGTCGAAGCTCCCGATTACGACGAAAGCGAGGCAAGGCCGCCCCGCTCCCTGCAGGATTTAATCCGGCAGTTCGAGGAAGCCCAAAGGCAGGCGACTCAGGGAAACATCGAGCCCCCTACGCCACCCGTGGAGCGGGACTACGACCCCAATACCGTGACCCTGCGGGAAGTGGCAAAAGTCATTACAAGCGTGGACGTCGTAGATGCCGAGTTCCTTGTTGACACCTTCGGGTTTACCCATGAACAGGCCCTTACCGTAATTGCAGAACTGCAAAAACACCGCATTATAGGCAGGGAAATGGACGGCCAGTGCGATGTGCTGGTCCACGACCTAGACGAACTGGAAAACCTGTTTATCCGCGAACAGCGGGCCGAAGAGGAACGCCAGCGGCAAGAAGCCCAGGCAGAAGAGGAACGCCTTGCAGAGCAGCAAAGGCTCGTCGAACGTCAGCAGCACCAGCAGCGTCAGCGGGAATTGAACGCCCTGGAAGAACGGGCCAAGGCCGCACGGGAATCAGCCGCCTTCACGGGTGCAGGTTTTTCAAACAACGCGGACAACGGCGAAATCGCACAAACGGTCCGCAAACCCGCTGTTTCGGCAAAGAACATCGCCGACGTACGCCGTGGCTTTATCTGGGCAAAAGTACTAGACGAACCGCGGTTCAAATGCCGTTGGTCCGCCATAAGACGCTAAGCAAAATTACTTCAAGTCAGTTACGCACCGTACGTAAAGCCCCTTCAGGGAGCTTTCGTCTGTGCGGTTTATACTGCGGGCTTCCCGCCTGAATTCCCAGGAACGACCCGTATTGCGCTTGATGGAAGTGGCAGACCAGTAGTGCCCTGTAACGGAACCGTCGCAGTAACCATCCCAGTCCTTGCAGCCCCCACGGCCCATCTTGTTCCAATCCAGCCTAGAACGGTCCTTCTGGAAGTCCCGCCATTCCCCGTCATCGGGTAGGTGCCAGCCCTTGGGGCAGGCCTTCTTGGCTTCGTCATGGGTGTAGAAACGGCCATATTTTTTGCAAAGCTCCATGTCTTCCAGCAGGCACTGCTTGGCCGGATCCGTAAGGCCGTAACGCAGGTTCTGGGCCATCCAAATCTTGTTGTCGCGGACCTCCACCTTATACTGCCGCTCATCCCGCTCGTCGGTCATGAGCATGTCGCTCTTGGAAATGTTCTTTTCGGCAAGCAGGTCACGCTCGCTCACGCACCGCACCGCCAATGCGGCATCCTTGGGCATATGTATCATCTGGAAGGAACCCCGTTTCAAATCCAGCATCATGGCCTGGGTGCCGCTATTCCCCGCAATGGCAAAATAGGCCGCATCCTTACCCTGGATTTTGGGATTCTTCTGGGAGAGGTCATAATAACCACGGGTTTTGCCCGCAAAGGCCTTGGCGTTCTGCTTTTTGCGGGGTCCCATGAACTTGTCTTCACCCAAATCGTTCCATTCCCCGATGGTAGGCAGGTGGGTCCCGGCGGGGCACAACCCATCCCAAGACCCCTTCTTGTAAAAATCCGTCTTGGCCTTATCCTTGAAATCGGACTTCCCTTTCAAAGAGACGTTTCCCGTAAACCAGTTCAGCTGGCCCGAAGGCATGGTTTTGTAGGACTGTCCGTCGCGGTCATCCTTGATTACGGGCGCCCCGAGGGCAAAACTGGCAGACAATCCCAACGAAATAGACAGGATGGCGGAACACCGCCCCAAAAAACTCATCATCCAACACCTCAATTCCGTAAATAAATATATATCACAAAATCCAAAAAGGAACAGGAAATACCATACTTTTTTCTATCTTGGATATGAATCACATAATAAAGAGCAAAAAAGAAAGTAGCCTATTCCCGAGAGCCGCCCCATGAGCAAATACCACATCCGTGAATTTTTTGAGGGTTCCCCCGACTATGGGCTAGAAGTCCTTGAAAAAGTCGGAAACGAGGACACCCTGCTTGCGCTCCTAGGCATTTTGCAGCACGACAAGGACTTCAACCCCTTCGGAAACCTGGCTGAAGAATGGAGACGGTTTCGGCAAGACCCTGCCAGAGTCCAGGCCGTAGCAAAAAATCCCGGAAGTGGGTTCAACATCGCAAAAATCCAGGAAAAAATAAGCAAGCACAACGCCCAGGTTCTTGAGAAAATCATGCCCTCCCCCTACATCGATTGGGGAGAAAAACGGGTGGACAAAAGCGAAGGGTACATTACCACCGACTGGAATTCCTGCAAAAAGAACTGGGAACGCATGTTCGTGTTCAAGGCAGACATTGAATTTGCAAAGGTTTGCCTTCGCCGTGACTACGAAGAACCCACTGAAAAAAACGCCATTAAAAAGCTTTGCGATTCCAGACGCACCGGAAATCGCAGGTTCCCCCGTTTCGGCTGGGTCTGGCCAGAACAGGGGGAAGTATTGGGTAGAAAGGAACTCCTTAAGCACCCCGGAAAAACCAGCGAGTGGAATTCCCTTTACGCCATTATCTCCACTGCAAACATAAGCCCCAAAATCAAAAAGCAGATGCTCCAGAAAATAGACGGCATGGAGAAATGCGATCAAAGGCTAAAACCTGTTTTCGAGGGGAGCCAATTCAGGCTCGTATCTGTCCGCAACTTCTACCACGTCCATTTTGACCAAAAGGAAATGGAGGCTCTACGATCCCTCCTGGAAGAGCATTCCATTCCTGTCCTCAAAATCAACGGTGAAAATAAAACGGCGGTCATGAGTTCCCGTGCTGATGGTGGCAGCGGCATTTCGGAAGAACGGAAGCGCCAAATGTTGGAGGACATGGAAGAAATCAAGTTCGTCCAGTTCTTTTCCACCTTAAGGCAAAAGGAAATTATTGACGCCCTGAGCATCCTCTACGAAAAATTCCCCGTACCCAGCTTTAGGAACTGCGCATTATTCGCCGACAACCGAGAATTCTGGGAAACCTACGACAGGCGCAAGCACGGTGCCAAAGGCCTTGCCCTAGAAGACCTTTCCCGGATAACCACCTTCGCCCTTGCCGAGATGGCAAAATACCGCGGTACCAACGGAGTAACCTTTTTTACGGGCAATACCAAGACCAGCGAAAAGGGCGGCATTTCCTTTATCGAAGACTACGGTATGACCCCCGAGGCATACCGGCAATACCGCGAAAAGTACCTGCCCTCGCTAACGCCAAGGGCATTCAAGGACCCTACGGACCCCAAAGGCGGTCTGAAGGTTCTGCATTACGAATACACGGATGCTTTTGCGGCAAGTCTTTTCAAGGCAATGTTTGGCAATGGCAAGGGCTATGGAATTGCAGGCCCCATTGACCACCTGACAAAGTATGCCGAGAAGGTGAAGCAACTCGCCAAGGATTTTGAAACCATCAAAAATTGGTTGCCCGTGTATTCCCGTAAAACAGCGATACACATTAGCCCAGAATCCCTGTGGCCCCAAATACACGTAAAAAACCTTATCTCCTTGCTTCTCGACTTGGCAGAAGAAGATGACGAGAAAAGATTCCCAAAGGGTTACGCTGCCCTTGTGTACGCCCTGCTGGTTACCGCATTCCCCGATTGCGAAGACCGTTACGACTTTTTTGAAGACCGTTGCGAATTCTACACCAACCTTGACGTAGCCAACGGGGGCGAAGCAAACAGGATGTTCGAAAGCCCCTACAAGTTCACGAACGAGCCCACCTCCAAAAATCGCATGGCCGCAAGTTACCACAACTGCATGGTGCTTGACGAGGCCCTCCGCAGCGAGGAAATGCCCCTGTGGGCCGCAGCCGTGATGAAGGGTTTCTACAAGAACGCTTCAAAAGAACTTCGAAGTGTTTTCAAATCAAAAGAGGCTGTAAACCTGCTGGAAATGGTTACGGGCGAAAATACCGAATACAACTACAGGGACGGCAATGACGTTTTTGACCGTGAGCTTTCCTTGGGCGATTCCTTGGACCGTTTCCTCGGCAATTTTTATAGGTTGGACTCGGACCTTTCTGCAGCCCTCTCAAAGGCCAATGGAGGCACCAACCGCATTTTTGCCATAGCGAAAAAAATATCCCAAAAAGAAACCCGATTCGTCAACAAGTCTTCTAACAAGCACAGAAACCGAGAATCAGCAGACATGGCAGTGGTGCAGTTCAACTTTTCCGTACAAGACGGGCTTCCCAACTTGACGGTGGCCGAAAACATCTTGATTCCCGAAGACGACCGCACTGTTTAAAAGCGAACCGTTACCCCTGCCGCTCCCGGGAACGTCCACAAAAAGAATCTGCCATCCCGTTTTTTGTGAATCTTGATAACCGCAAGGCTTATTCCCGAACCCACTAAGGCCCCTACCACCACGTCCGTGGGGTAATGCTTGCCCGCTGCAATCCGGAGGGCCCCCTCAAACGAGGCTGCAGACAAAGCCGTCGCCCAAACAATTCCCTGGTAAGGGGAATTGGGGTAGACCTCGCTGAACCACTCCCCCGTGAACACCGCTATGGTAAAGGCCGCCGAGGTATGACCGCTAAAGAAACTTCCGTAGGCCTCCCCTCTGGCATCTTCTGCCTTTTCCACCACATCCTGGCTCCCGGAACCGTAGCCATCCTTGGCATAAACATAGGGCCTGGGCCAAAATTCCAAGGAACGAACCATCAGGTTTACACCGCTCTGTAGTGCCAGGGCCTGGGCAAACATCAAGGTATAGGCGGCAAAATCCGTACCCGAAGCATCTCCCAACCCCCAAGAGGCCCCCGCAAGGGCAAGGGGTGCCACTCCCAAAACCGCAGCCCAGTCACTGACCCTGTCTGCCGACTCGCTGTAGCGACCCGCTACGGGCCTATCCCAAGGGAACAGTTCCGAGACCTCCCGGTAGTCCCCCGGTTCGGGCTTGTCCATCTGACTGTAACGGTAATTGCCAAAAACGCAGGTAAGGGCAGAGAAAAAGGTAACCGGCATGTCCTTGTGCCAAGACACGTCGTAATGGGAAACGGGCTCCGCCGCCGAAAATACGCCCGCACCGGACAGCAGGACCAAAAGAAAAAAAATCAGCCGTTTCCCGTTCACACCCCCAAACTAATAATTATATTGAAGGTATGCAAAACAAAAACGTCCCTGTCGAGCCTATAGTCCCCTCTATCGACCTGTTTACCGCCATTTCCGACGAAATGCGCCTGAAAATCCTAATGCTTTTGGACCAGGCGGAGTTCACGGTGAACGAGATCAAGGATATCCTGGATATCCACCAGAGCAACGCCAGCCGCCACTTGGCAAAGCTGTCCGCCTGCAATCTTTTAAAGGACCGACGGGACGGCATCAAGGCCTATTACGGACTCAGCGAAGAGTTGTTGCTTTCCAACCGCATGCTCTCCATTATCCGGGACGCCTACGGTGAACTTTCGGACAAGGACATTGTCCAGTGCCGAGCAGAACAGGTCCTGCAGGACCGTACCGACAAGACCAAGGGGCAAATCCATAAGCTGGACCAGGCCGGCGGAAGCCTCAAGGCCCAGATTAGCCTTTTCAGCAAACTCATGGTGCCTTTCGAAAACGCCGTGGACATCGGCTGTGGCGAGGGGGGCGACCTGAGCCTTATGCTTGCAAACCGCTGCAAGAACGTCTTTTCCCTGGACTATGACCCCAAGGTTATCAGTGGGTTGCAGCGAATCCTAAAGAAGAAAGGCATTACCAACGTGACCCCCAAGGTGGCGGACATGCTCTCTACGGGGTTACCCGAGAACTTTGCGGACCTGGTACTTATGAGCCAAGTGCTCCACCACGCCCAGGACCCGAGACTGGCCTTGAAAGAGGCCATCCGCATCCTTAAACCAGGTGGAACCCTGGCCCTGCTGGACCTAGCACAGCACAAGGAGGAATCCTTCCGGGTGACCCACGGCCATATTTGGCTGGGGTTCGACCGCAGCCAGTTGGAATTCTTTGTGAAGGAATTCAACTGCAAAATCCTGGAAAGCGAAATTATCCCCAGCGAAAACCAGGTGGACAAGAAACTCCCCGTCATCTGCATGATTTTGACCAAGCCTTAAAAAAAATGTGCGGACCCTATTGCTTTTTTCAATAAAAACAGATAAATTTAGGGTGTAAGGAGCCGACCATGGGAAAAATCATCAAAATCCTGGTAATCACCGCTGTGTGTGTCATAACGGCGTTTGGCATCTATAGCATTGTCAAGACCGCCCGTATCGACGAACATACGGCAGACTAATCCCTGCAGGGCACAAGCGACCTGTATAGCGCGAGCATCGTAGTTCGCGCTTGTTTTGTTGCATTTCTATATTTTTCCCATGAACTTTTTAAACAAGAAGCCCCTGTTTTTTGCGGTCATGGCCGCACTGTTCCTGGGAATCCTGCTAATCGTATTCCGGGAATTCGCCTTTAACCCCGACACCCTGATGCTCAACAGCGACCAGCTGAACGGCATCGGTAGCCGCATTTTGCGTGCCGAAAACGCAGTCCTCACGGAATGGGACGACAGCCGCCTGGGTGGGGTCCCCACCATGGACGCTTTGTTCGCCGACGCCTACCACCCCCTGGTGTGGGTACAGTTCCTTACGGATCCCGCCCGTGCCGTAGGTTTCAAGTTTATCCTGACGGTCTGGGTAGCCTTCATGAGCGCCCTGCTTTTGGCCTGGAACCTTACGGGAAACAAATGGTGGGGAGCGCTGCTGGGATTCCTTTACGCCTTCTCGCCGGAATATTTCACCTACATCTACGGTGGGCATGACGGCAAGATGATGGTTTTCGCCATCGCCCCCCTGGCCTTGCTTGCCATCCGCAAAATCGTGCGGGACGGAAGCCTCCCCTACCTGATTGTCCTCGCCCTGTCCATTACCTGGATGATTTTGGGTTCCCACCTGCAGTTGACCTACATGTTCCTGTGGGGGGCCGGGTTCTACACCCTGTACGAGGCCCTGTTCCACTGCAACGGCGTTAGCCTGAAGGGCAAGCGGGTCGGCCTCGCCGCCGTGGGCCTTGCCTTCGGACTTGCCATCAGTTGCTTCCAGGTGGTACCGCCCTACCTGTACACTACCACCCAATCCGTCCGCGGCGAGGGCGACCACACCAACTACGGCCATGCCGCCAGTTGGTCCCTGCACCAAGAAGAAATGGCCCAGATGCTTTTGCCCGGGTTCATCGGGGTGGACGTTTTTGAACACAACGAAAAGACCAACGAACTGGAAAGCAGTTCCTTCGTGAACGTCACCATTCAGGAATACCAGTCCTCGGGCGGTTCCCCCTTCTACTGGGGACACAACAGTTTCAAACTGGACCACAACAATGCCGGCGCGCTCCTGACCTTCCTCGGGTTCCTCTGCCTGTTCTTGCCGGGCAAGCGCCGTTGGGCCCTTTTCTGGGGTCTGGGAGCGGTCCTGGCCCTGAGTTACGGCATGGGGGCCCACTCCCCGCTGTTCAAGTTGTGGTACCACATTCTGCCCGGAGTCAAGAACTTCCGCGCGCCGGGCATGGCCCTGTTCTGGCTGCCGCTATTGCTCTTGATGATGGCAGCCCCCGTGCTGAAGGTTTTCGGCGACAAGGTGGAAGACACTGTAAAGAACCAGAAGGCACTGTTCCACGGGGCCGCCATGTTTGCCCTGCTGCTCTTGTTGGTGGTTGTCGCCCGCTACAATTGGACCCTCTTTATCGGCCCCTTCGGGCTGGTGGCCTGCCTGGTGTATGCCCTTGCGTGCCTTGGAATCATGAGCCTGGACGACCAGGGTAAGGAATTCTCCGTCGCCAATTACATAGATGCCTTCAAGTCGGGACTCCCCGGCACCCACAGGGCGGCACAGGCCTCCTTTGTGGCAGGCTTTACCCTAATCGGGCTGTTCCTTATGAGCGGGCAGAATCTGCTGAACGACCCTGTGACCGCCCCCTACTTTAAGCCCCTGAACGAAATCGCCATGACTATGACCGCAGGCAAGGTGATTCCCGGATTCATCCTGGTGCTGGTGGTCGCCGGAGTGGCCCTGTTCACCTGCAAGTGGAAGGGCTCCATCGCCGCCAAGGCGGGCATCCTTGCCGTGGCTGCCGCCGTGGAACTATTCTTTATCAACGGAGCGTTCGTACAGAACGTCAACGCAAAGGATTACCTGCAGCCGGACAACCCCGTAATTGCCGCAGTCAAGGCCCCCTTCAAGGCGGATAGCCTGAACACGCCTCGTGTACTTTCCCTTTCCAGGAACAAGGCCATTAGCGGGAATGCCCTCCCCCAGTTCCACCTGCGTAATGCCGACGGTTTCCACGACAACGAACTTGCCGGTTACCGCGCCTTCCGCGGCGGCCAGGGAAACGCAAACTACCTGCAGAACATCAACGACCCCGAAGCGGCCCACCCCTTCCTGGACTTGATGAACATTGGCTACATCATTTTCGACTCCCGCCAGGGAACCACCTACATGCCCATCCCCACCGCCATGGGTGAGGCCTACCTCTATGGCGACGCCGTGGTCATGAGTGACGACGAAGCCATCAAGACCTTGCAGACCAAGGCTAGCGTGCGCAAGCCCAAGGCCCCGGAACCCGTGGCAGAACCTGTTGCAGATTCTACGGCCGCAGACTCCACCGCAGCCGCCACGGACAATTCCGTTGCCACCGCAGACAGTTCTATTGCCGCAGACAGTTCCGCAACCGCCACGGCAGACGCCGCAGAACCTGCCGCGGAACCTCAAGACGACCCCAACGTCTTCTATTACCGTGAAAAGGTCATACTGTCCGAAGCCCCAGAAGCCAAACTGGAAGGCGGCATCGCCCAAGGTTCCGCAAAACTGGTGGAAAGTCCCAAGATGGACACCCAGGTGTTCGAAGTGGAAAGCGACCGCCCCGCCATCATGGTGGTGGCAGGCAACTTCCATCCCTACTGGAAGGCTACCGTCAACGGGAAAGAATCCAAGGTGTACAAGGCTTTTGGCAACTTGCGTGCCGTAGAAGTTCCCAAGGGAAAATCCACCGTCCGCATGGAATACCGTAGTACCCCCTTCCACAACTGCCTCAAGGTCAGCGCCCTGGCCATCGTACTGCTCGCCATCTTCGGCATAGCAGTCCTTGTGAGAGCAAAAAAGAGTAGCAGCAAATAAAAGACCTTAGTAAATAGAAAGTGCCACGGTTATCCGCGGCACTTCTTTTATACTTGCAAAAAATAGGAAGAGATTACTTCATCCCGGAGACAACCAAGTTCACGATGGACTTGGCGAAATCCTTACCGAGGGTGTTGTAAGAAGCGGACTTCTTCAAGGAGATTCCCTGGTCTTCCTTCATCTGGAGCACCAGCTTCTCTATGCAGTATTCGTTGTATTCCACCTTCATGGAGTAGTCTTCGAACTTAAATTCTCCCGGGCCCTTGTCCGCCTTGAACTCGTCATAGGCAGCGTTGCAGTCCTCTTCGTTTATGGCGTAGCGGAACGCAAAATCCAAGGAACATTCCTTGTCCTCGTAGGACACGGTCAACTCGCCAGAATATTCCTTTAGTTCGTCCACCTCAATGGCCACAAGGTCATCAAAAAGGGTCAAGCGGTCACAATCGTCGGCACGGACGTTCTTCGAAATAGATTCCTGGTCAGCATCCTTCTTGCTTTCGGGCAGGAACTTGCGGTAGAATTCCAGAAGGGCTTTTTCCGTTTGAGCGATAGCGGGATTCTTTTCGAACATGTTCGACTTGAAATCCTGGGCATAGCACTCACCAGAATAGTGGATTACGTCGTTCAGTTTTCCACCCTTCTTGAAGGTGACACCCCTCTGGAACTTGTCCGCCTTCTTGTCGGAAGTGGACCAGAAGCCCACGGGGAACTTTCCGCCGTCAAAGCCATAGCGCTGGGGTTCCGTAAGGCCCTTGGGTATCATCATGGCCGTATTCTTGTCCAAGTACACCTTGAAGGTATCCTGAGCATCGGGGGCTTCCTCCCTCCAAACCAAATTGCCCAGTTCACCCACCTTGCACACCGGCTTCTTTACGATCAGGCTGGAATCCTTGGAATTGTAATCGTACTGTGCCCTAGAAAGGACCATGTCGAAGGAATCTTCCAAATCAATACCGGAAGAGCTGCCATCGTCACCGCAGGCGGCAAGGAACAGACCTCCAAAGGCGAGGCCAGCAAAGGATATCTTTTTCAAAAACGCGTTCATAAAAACTAATCCTATCTTTTCTCTTCTTATTATACCTTTTTTTGAGGCAAAGTGTTAAAGCCTGCCCTCGAAAAAGCCCTCGAAATCAATGTCTTGGACGCTTTCCACCACATATTCGGGTTTCGTGGTCAGGAAATCTACGTCTTTTTGCTTGGTTTCGCCGCACAGGGGCAGCACAAACCTGCAGCCGGAGCGTTTCGCCAATTCAAAATCCGTGTAGAGTCGGTCGCCCACAAACAGAATTTCTTCGGGAGCATACTGCTTCAGAAGTCCCGAAAGCATGGCCGGGTTGGGCTTGCCAAAACTGCACTCCGGCTCCACGCCGTAGGCCGTCTTGAGGAGGGCCATAAAACTTCCGATATCGGGAACGGGCCCGCGGGCATCGGGACACACAAAATCCGTATGGGTCACCCAGAAAGGAATCCCCCGCTGCACGCGAAAAGAAAGCTCACAAAGTTCTTGATAATCAAAACTGTTGTGGTAGGCCACCAGAACCAGTTCCGTGTCGTTTACAGAAGGGCGCAAATTAAGTGAGGGGTCCTGTGCCGCAAACCACTCGTAGACTTCGGGGTTGGCAAAGAAAAAGACATTCTTCAGGCCCTTCTCGTGAATGGCCGTTAAAGACAAGTTCAAGGCGGAAATAATTCCGTCATTCCTCAAGGGAAGCCCCATCACCTTCAGGCGGTTCTCGTAAAAGACAGGGGACTTGCTGGTATTGTTGCTCAGGTAGTAAACAGGCACCTTGGAGGATACTCGTTTTACCGTATCCACGGCACCGGGATAGGGGCGGCCACTCAGGTACAGAGTCCCGTCCAAATCAAATACCACCACTTTCACCGGCTTGTGCGCAGTCATGCCCATTAAAGTAGAAAAAATTGCTACCTTAAATCCCATGAAAACCCCCGATAGCCGTTTTTACTGCCCCCTTATTGTCGTTGGGGCCATCACTTTGGATGAAAACGAAAGCAACCACGCTGTAAAGGTGTGCAGGGCTGCCGTAGGGGACGTACTGGAACTGTGCGACGGGCAGGGGCACTTTGCCAACGGGACAATCAAGGTGGCAGACCCAAAGGCCTGCCAAGTGGAAGTATCCCAAATAGAAACGCCTAAGCCCCAAAGGCCCACCTTGAACCTGGCTATCGCCTGCCTCAAGGACGATGCCCTGGAAGAGGTGGTGTTCCATGCGGCTCAAACCGAGATAGGGAGCATCACTTTTTTACGGACGGACTATTCACAGGAGCCCAAGAATTCCGACCTGCATAAGTTGGTCCGCCGTTCCGAACTCAAGAGCCTGGTAAGCCTCAAGCAATCCAAAAAGCCCTGGCTCACCCAGATTTGTGGGCCCATCGCCTTCAGGGATTGGCTCAAGGAATACCGCGGGGACCTTATACTGTGCGACCTGGAAGGGGAACGGACCCTACCCAGCGAAGTTGTAGACAAATTAAATAACGTCACCCTGCTGGTGGGACCCGAAGGCGGATTCTCTCCAGAAGAAATCCAACTGGTCAAATCCTTTACCGGAGGCAAGACCTACCTTTTGAACTTGGGTAATACACGCCTACGGGCCAGAACCGCCGCCATCGTGGCGTTGGGTCGCATCATTTAGGAACAATCTTTACTACCTTTCGAATATGATGCGAGTGTATCTGGTACAAATGGAATCCCTTCCAGGCAAAAAGAGCGAGAACCTGGAAAAGGCAAGGCAGATGGTGCTGGGAGCAAAGCCAACACCACAAAGCCTGATTCTATTTCCCGAAATGTTTGCTACGGGCTATGTGCCAGAGCAAGCAACCAGCCTTGCCGAAGACTTTGAATCAGAAAGCTCCCCCACCGCAAAAATGCTTAGGCAGTTGGCGCAAGAAACAAAGTGCCACATTCTCGGTGGCGGCATGCACAAGGTAAAGGGCGGTTATGCCAACCGCACCATCCTCTACACGCCCGACGGGAATTCCGGAAAGTTTTACTACGACAAAGTACACCCCTTTTTCCCTGAACAAAAGGATTTCGTTTCCGGAAAAGATGCCAAGTTTTTTTCGCTGCAAAATTTTGCAATAGCAACCTTCATCTGTTACGACCTGCGGTTCTCCGAAGGCTTCCGCAAAGCCCGTACTGACGGGGCTCAAGCCTTTACGGTACAGGCAGCCTGGCCTGCAGTGCGCAACGAACATTGGGAAACTTTGCTCAAGGCTCGCGCTATTGAAAGCCAGGCCTACGTTATGGCGGTAAACAATGTTTCCGCCGACGGAACTTACGCAGGAAACTCCCAGATTATTTCTCCCGAAGGAAACTGCATTGCAAAGGCAGAAAGTGGAAAAGAACAAGTTGTTCAAGGGGATATTTCGCTGGATTTATTGGAACAGTTCCGCAAGGACTTTCCGCAGCAAGTGATTTAAATCACAGCCCTATTCCAAAGTGTATTATTCCTCTTTGGAAACCATCGTTTTTTAATTCTTTATCCATCAAGCAATTACAAACAAGATAGCTGCAAAGCGGGCCTTTTTTGATAAAATAAGGAAAAAATAATATGGGGAATTGTCATACTTTTGTCATGAAAATAATCTAATTTAGACTATGTGGACGGGATAAGGAGGTGTTGCATGACAAACCCCGACTTGAACAAATTGAACTATGCGAGGGCGCTCATTAGGGCAGGCCTGACCAGAGATTTGATCATCAAGATTACTTCCATTTCCAATTACCAATACTCCCAGATTCAGCGGGAAGTGCTGGCCGCCTAGCGTGCAGCTGGTATTGGAAATTCCGGCCCAAGAGGCCACCCAGGGAGTTCTGAGGCAAGGATCCGTTTTCTCTTGCCATAGGGACGGCTCCCTTGTCATTGAAGCACGGGACGGCCTTAAGCCAGCCCACTTTACATTGACCTCCACAGATATTTTTCCATGGGATCAATTCCTTCAAAAATTGCTTATCGCCTGGCAACTGGGCGAAATGGAGGATGTTCCTGCCGCATTCCGCCCTAAAAAGCGTTTGCCCGAATTTGTACTAGAGGGCTTTGGCCGGGAACCCAAGGACAATCAATTAAAAATCCTTTCTACCTTGCGCAAGCAGGGCTATTTCCCCGCCCTTTCGCGGAAATAATTTTTAAAGTTTATTCCATGATGGATTGCAAGGACATTACCGCCCAGCGGTGGTTCATGGGGAAAAACAGGAAGGTCCTTTCTGTAAATACCATAGATAGCCTTACCCTTGGAGACGTTGCTCTTTCCATTGCGAAAGTGCAGTTTCAAGACGGAGGGCAGGACCTCTACCTGCTGGTGGAAAACGCGGAAAGTGCAGGGACTTTTTTTGCAGAAGCCTTTACCGCCAAAGCAGGAACACGCTCTTTTCAAGGAGACTGCGGAACCTTTTTGTTTACCACCCACAGGGATTTTGACCCGCAGGAACTGAAAGCGTTACAGCCCCTTTCTGCAGAACAGAGCAATTCCGCCTTTGTGGTTCCCGGAAAGTTTTTCTTCAAAATTTTCAGACGCCTGCAGGCCGGAAGCCATCCCGAAGAAGAAATCCTGAGTTACTTGAACCGGCTCCGCTATACGGGAGTCCCGCAGTTTTTCGCCTCTTGCCGCTACGAATGTTCCAACGGCGATTCCTTTGTGCTGGGGATTCTCGAGAACCATCTGGAACAGGCCTGTTCTGCTTGGGATTATTTCGTCAACAATCCTGACGCCGATGCCGCATTCGCCCTAGGCAGCGAAACCGCCAGGATGCACATCGCCCTCGCAAAAATGAAGGGCTGCAAGGCTCCCTCCGAAGAACCTCCCTTCGAAAAACTGCAGCAGCTGCTGAGCCAGAGCTACGACCGTGTGGGAATGGCCGCAAATTCTGAAAGGGAACAACTCCGGCAAAACCTCCCCCGCCTTAAAACCCTATGGGAAGGTTCTACGGGAAAAGGACCGTCCCTGTTCGCTCCGCAACGCATTCACGGGGACTTCCATCTGGGGCAAGTCCTTGCCCAAAAGAACGGCACCGATTACCGCTTTACCGTTATCGACTTTGAGGGGGAACCCTCCAGGACTCTGGAATTCAGGCAGGGACTCCGCAGCCCCGCCGCCGACATTGCCGGCATGATTCGAAGTTTCCAGTATGCAGAAGCCGTAGGGCAGAAGCCCTCGGACGGTTTGCAGAAATCCTTTATGGAAGGCTACGCCCAGGCGGCGGGGCTGAACTCGAGTCAGCTGTGGGCAGAAGCAAGGACCTACATTATCGCCAAGGCGGTTTACGAAGCCTGCTATGAACTGGAATTTAGGCCGGACTGGTTCTGGATTCCGGCAAAGGCGTTAATCCAGCTCGCCAATCCAGGGGAATAGGTTATCCTGTTTTTCCAGTTTTTCCAAAATGCTTTCGCCGGAACGCTTGCGTCCAGTCATCAAGGCATTAGTTGCCGCCGCATACAGGGAACAAACATTCTTGTAATGAGTATTCTGGCGGAAACGGGCATAATCGGCAGCAGAATTGTTGTGGATCATGAAAGCCCAATCCGAAGCCTGGAACAGCACCAACTCGCGGGCCGCCTGATCGTAGCACCGTTTAAGGAATCCTGCCATCGCCTTGGGGGCCTTGGACTGTCTGGCCTTTAAATCGTCCATCATGCCACGCATCTTAAAGAACAGCGGGTAGGCCCAGCTCACTTCGTCATTCATCCAGACTTCGCCAAAGCCGCCTTCGCCCCAAGAAGAGAATATGGGAGCGTGGACGTCCTTGTCTGGGGAATCCTGCATGGTGTCCTCTAGCGAAGCCATTTCCACCACATTGGAACTGGCGGCCCGCTCAAACATCTTTTCGATAAACAGGGGACCTTCAAACCACCAGTGACCAAAGAGTTCCGCATCGTAGGGGCACAAAATGGAAACCTTGTTGCCTTCCATCTTGGGGAGTAGTTCAGTAACAGTAGCTTCCCTGTTGGCCACAAACAGCCGCGCGTGATCCTCTACCAGACGTAGCGCATTCCAGGGACGGTAAATCTGCTTGTCTTCGCTGCCCGTAATGCGGTAATACTTGAGACCCGTCTCGATGGGAGTTTTCCCTGCCATAAAGTAGGAACCCAAATATTCAGCATCCCGCTCCTGGGAAATGTCCTTAAAAAACTCACGGTATTCGGGATGGCCCGGATAACCTGTTTTACGGCTCCAGACTTCCATGGAACTGCCCTGTTCGCGGCCCATGCAATAAAGCCCCGCAGGGGTCTTTATTGGCGCAAATACGCCGTATTTGGGCGAGGGTCTAGCCAAAAGCACGCCATGGGTTTCCAAGAAGAAGTACTTGAAGCCGAATTCCGCCAAAATGAAATCCAGCCCCTGGAAATACCCACACTCCGGAAGCCAGAGCCCCCGAGGCTTGCGACCGAAAGCCTCTTCAAAGGCCCGGACAGTAATGCTCAACTGAAGGCGTATAGCGGCCTCGTCCGACTGGTAGGCCGGCAAGAAGGGGTGTGTTCCCACGCAGGTAATAAGGGTCAGCTTGCCCCGTTCTTCCAGTTCCTTAAGCACCGGAACGATCTCGGTATCACAGGGGCCTTCCCAGGTGCTGATCAAGGCCAGTTGACGGCGGTAATAGAAGTCTACCACCTCCCTCAAGGCCTCATCATCACGGGCACGAACACGCTCCTTTTCCAAGAGCTTCAGCTGACGGTGCAAATGCTCCGTGAACCGATCAAGCAAGAGCCTGTCGGTCATCATGGCCAAAAGCGACGAGGATACGCTCAGGTTGAGCGTCCCGGGCACGCCCTTCTCCTGCAAACGCCAAAGCATCTGCACCAACGGCAAATACGTTTCTGCCATAGCCTCAAAGAACCAGTTCTCTTCCAAGAACCGGTCAAAGTCGGGCTCACGCACAAAAGGCAAATGGGCGTGAAGCAGCAGGTGTATCTTGCCAGGGGCGGACATGGAGTCCTCTGGGGTCCACACCTACTCGGTGCGCTTCACAACGATAGGAACGATGGTCGTGGGGAAATCGCCGTCCTTGTCGGTAGCGAAAACCGGGATAATCTTGGTGCAATCCGGCAGGTCCTCTTCAAAGCTGAAGGTACCGTCCGGGTTCAGCGGGAAGGGTTCACCACGAACCTGCAGGTGGGCGTCAGGACGGGTTCCGCCATACACGATAAGGCGGGTCTTGACCCACAGGAAAAAGTCCTTGCCGTAGTTCACGGAATCCTTGGGGAGTTCCAGCTTGTTGCTCTTGAGGGCGGCACTAGAGAGGGCGCCCGAGAACATGGAGCCCGAAGAACTGGAAAGGCTTTCCAGCCAGTTCTTGGCAGACATGCTGGAAAGGCCCGAACTGCCGAAGCCACCCAGAGTGGCACCACCCAAAGAGGCGCGGACAAAGGCGTCGTCCACGTTCACTTGGGAACCTTCCAGAGAGTAGGCCTGAACAGGAACGGATTCCACCAAAGGCATAAAGCTCTTGCCGGCGGCAACGCCGAGAACAGCTACCGTATTTTCATTACTCTTGTTTTCCACGTACCAGCTACGGGCATCGGCAGGGACTTCCACGTCGTGGAACTTCAACTTCTTATTGCGCTTGACGGTCAAGTCGCCGGACACGTTGAACAGGCGGAGCACCAATTTGCCCTTGCCCTTCTTAGCACGCTTAATACGGTCTTCGGAAACATCCCAGAAGGCCTGCATCCAGTTGGGGTCCTTCTGCATGAGCACCAGGTATTCCGCATCGAAGGACTGGGCCAGGGATGCGGTCTTGGTAACAGGCTTTGCGGAGGCCTTGACGGCGGAAACCTTTTCCACCACCTTGGTGGCGGCCTTCACCGGCTTCTTGGCGGTCAGGTTCTTGGCAACGTCAGTCTGTTCGGTAGCCTTGGGAGCGGACTTCGCCACCTTGGCCAAGGCCTTTGCAGTGGCCTTCACGGCCTCTGCCACCTTCTTGATGGACTTTTTACGAGCAGTTGCAGTTTCCACGGCAGCTTTTACCTTGGTGGCAGCCTTTTTCACGGACTTTTCCACCTTGCTTTCCACCGCCTTGACGCTGGCCTTGGGAGCGGCCTTTGTAGCCTTAGGCACTGCCTTGGGGGTAGCCTTCGCGGTAGCTTTCTTTGTTGTCGTAGTTTTCTTCACAGCCATAACAGCCTCCTTTATAAAATCTTTAGTGGGTCTGACCCCAGCTTCCGACGCCCATGAGTCCTATGCGGATTCCGAAAAAGGTTTCGTCCCAATCACGGGAATTGTCGGCAAAGCGTTTTCCGGTCTGGAATGCAATGTCCAGGGTAGTCCCCTTACGGCCCAGAGGGAATCCTGCCCCCAAAGATCCGCCTAATTCATAAACGTCCTTCACGTACCAGGTCTTGTACCAACCGCCCAAGCGGTAAGTCACCCTATCAAAGTAGGGGTCATAGAACAGGGGGCTTCCGTCCCTCTGGAATCCAAGACCAACCAACATGTCCTTCTGGGTTTCCGTAACGGCATCCATGCTGAAACTTCCACCGATGTTTTCAATGTCTTCATCCCAGCCACGGACCGCCAAGTCCATCATCACGTTGTTCCGCTTCATAAAGCGGAAATTCATACCGGTAGCCAGCATAGCGGGAACCTTCACCTCCCTAGAACGCTTGGTAGGAGCAAGGGTATCCAACTCGCTCATGCGGAAGTTGTAATCCAGCTTGTTCAAAAGCGTGTGGGGCGTGGTATAGGAGAAATAGAACGAGGATTGGTGTCCGCGATACTGCAGGGCCAAGGTGTAATAGGCTGGATGATTCTTTACTTCCCACGTTCCATCCACGTGGTCTGAAATTTTGGTCTTGCTCACCGCCCAAGTTTCATCGGATGGCAACCCACTCGCGTCCGGACCCATGGAAATATCCCTCATGGAATTGCCCATTACTACGTGGGCCGAAGCACCTATGGCAAAATTACGGATAATAGGCAAGCGCATCGTGTAGTTGGGCACAATCTCATAGACACTACTCTGGTATTCCAGTTCCGTCTTCATAGACATGGCAGAATCCTTCACATCCTCCTTGATGTTGGAGGAATAGCTCTGCCACAGGGAAACGCCAATAGCCCCAAAGTCACCCATGGGGAACGACAGGTTGAAGGATGGCATGATGACGTTCCTGACGCCAAAGTAGTCGCCGTGTTTCCTCAGCGCCACCATATCCATCAAGAAGTTCACATTAAACACCACCTTGGTGTCAAAAGCGTTACGGGCAGGGTTCAAAATTGACAGGCCTTCCGCATCGCCAGTCTTTGCGCCACCGGCGTAACCACGACCTGCCGTAGAAGCCATACCACCAGCCACCTGCTCTTCCCCAAGGGCGTCCAATCCTATTACAGAGGCCCCACTCCAAACCGCAAGGCAAATAAGAATTCCTAAAATCTTTTTCATTACTTATCCCCCCTCTTGTTGGCGAGCCACAATTTCAAGGTGGAGGGCTGTTTCATAGAAGAGCTAAAGTCATAGCGGGCATGGTCAAAATGGGAGAAGAACACATACGAGGTATCTCCCGAAGAAGTCCTATGATCAGAATAAGTGGAATCCTTTGCCTGCAGAACCGGGTACCCAAGCCGCATCATCATCTTGAAGGTACTTCCATCCTGGGCACGGTTAATAAGGTCCCGTAGCCCATAAGTCACTTGCAAGGTTAAGGAATCCCCGTCATAAAACACCAAGTTGGGGTGCCCTTCGGAAGCAATCAACTCTTTGTTCAATCTGTACGCTTCCATCTGGCGGACATTTTTCCCAGCGCTATCCACATAGGAACCTACCACAACCTGAACGGGCAGTCCAAGTTCGCTTGTTCCCTGGCTGTCATCCCTGGCAAAGGTCATCTGTGCCAAGACCACCGTCTGACGGACGTCGTTTCCCTTGCCCTGGTAAGGGAACTCGTCTCCGTAAAATTCAGACAGAGCCTTCATAATGGGGGCGGCTTCGTACTCCACCACAAGGGAGTCGTAAACCCCACCATGAAGTACGGCACAGTCCGTGCAAGATTCCTTGTTGGACAAAATGTGTGACATGCGGAAGGGATTAAATTCATTATAGGACTTGACCTTGGGGATGTTCACCCAAAGCTTGGGGTAATAGTTTGTGCCCGCACCATAGAAGCGATAAGTCCGTGCCGCCTCGGGAGCGGAAAGGCGGAGTTGCAGGTGACACGCCTTAGAAAGTTTCTTCAAGGCCGCAATCAGGTCCGAGGGCATATTCAAACGAAGAACCGTGTCCTTAGCCGTAATGGATACACTGATGGTCGTATCTGCCGAGGCATCGGGCTTCCACTTTTTTAAACTAGAAAGCCACGAGGCATCGGAAACCTTCCCTACGCTGTCCACAAAGGATTTTGACGGGCCCTTATCCAGTTTCCAACTGACCGTCAGGGTCAAGTCCTCTTTGAGGGGCAAGGAATCCTTCGGAAACGACTTGGAGGTATAGAAGGGGCGAAGCAGGGAGAGGGCCAGGTAGGCCGTGGCGGAATCCGCCTTTTTCAGGTCTGCAAAAAAGAGGGTATCCCAAAAGGCAAAATCAAAAACCAAGTCGTGAGAAATGTTCGCTGCGGTACCTAAAACCGCCCGATCGTTTGCCAAGGAGGGGGCAGAATCCAAAAACACCTCGGCCGAAACTGGGGTCAGGTCTCCGATACTTAGGCTTTGCACTTTGTAGCCGCTAGGAATGCCCCTGTCCGAAATCCAGGTCCCCATAACCGTGTCGTCCGAATCAAAAATACAGGCAGATAAGGCAAATGCGACAAACAGCAAGAATAATGTCAATTTCTTTTTCACTCAGAACTCCGAGTCCATTTTTCCGAGGCTAAATATAGAAAATTGTTTTTTTCTATATTTACCGCCGAAAAATCAAGAGGACATTATGGCCCAATTTAACGCACATTTTAGGAATATCAACGGCGACGATACCTACCCCCTGACCGACGTCATTTATCGTAGCAAGGTGGACGGCAGCCTGCTGGAAGTGGAGCACGACCGCAACGCCCTCGCCAGCAAGAGCCCCGACGAATGGAAGAAGCTCTTTGCCGAACGCCGCATGAGCTTTGAACCGGCCGACATGAGCGGCATCTGGAGCAAGCGCGAAATGGTACTCCCCGACATGCCCATAGAAGACATCGTGACCATGCGGGAAGGCTGGAGCCCACTTTTTGACGCGGCCCCGCTGGCCAAGGAAATGGGCATCAAGAGCCTTAAGGTGAAGCTTTGCGGCAACTCCCACACCGGTTCTTTCAAGGACCTGGGTATGACGGTTCTCGTGAGCCAGGTGAACCACATCATCAAGAAGAAGATCCACGAAATCGACGCCGTGGCTTGTGCCTCTACCGGCGATACCTCTGCCGCACTCAGCGCCTACTGCGCCAAGGCCGGCATCCCGAGCATCGTGTTCCTGCCCGCCGGCAAGACCAGCGTTGCCCAGCTGATCCAGCCGATTTCTAACGGCAGCATCGTGCTCGCCCTCGACACCGACTTTGACGGCTGCATGAAGATTGTCCAGCAGGTCACTGCCGACAACCGCATCTACCTCGCCAACTCCATGAACAGCCTCCGCGTGGAAGGCCAGAAGACCATCTCCCCTGAAATCTGCCAGGAAATGGGCTGGAAGGTTCCCGACACCGTGATTATCCCGGGCGGCAACCTGGGTAACGTGAGCGCCCTCGCCAAGGGCTTCGAAGACTGCAAGGCCATGGGCCTCATCGACCGCATTCCTCGCATCATCGTGGCCCAGGCCGAAAACGCCAACCCGTTCTTCCAGGCTTACGAACGTGGCTTTGACAAGCTGGTTCCCATGCAGGCCAAGAAGACTCTTGCAAGCGCCATCCAGATTGGTAACCCGGTCAGCTACCCGAAGGCCGTACGCGCCATCCAGAAGACGAACGGCATGGTGGTGAGCGTTACCGAAGAAGAGCTGGCCAACGCCGCCCACCGCGGTGACCGTATTGGTCTCTACTGCTGCCCCCATACGGGTGTCGCCCTGGGTGCCCTCGAAAAGCTGGTGGCCGCAGGCAAGATCGACAAGGAAGAAAACGTTGTCGTCATCAGCACCGCTCACGGTCTGAAGTTCACCGAATTCAAGGTCAGCTACCACGAAAAGAAACTGGAAAACATCTGCTCCAAGTTCGCGAACCCCGTGTTCAAGGCCCCGGCAGACCTGGGCGCCGTCATGGACATCTTGAAGAAAGAGATGGCCGAGCGCAGGCGCTAACCGAGTTCCTTCTCAACTAAAAAAACTCCGCCCCCGCGGAGTTTTTTCTTATTATGAAGAAAGGGCCCTCTCACGAGGACCCTTTCCTAAGAAGGAGAAAATATTGAGAAATCAATGGAACTTAGGACTCATCAGGAGGGGAGCAATGATATAGGTGTCCTAAGATTTACCCATCAACCATCCCAACAATCCAAATATATCAAAAAAACCTATAAGTCAAACTTCCGTTTTCCTTATTTAAATTTCTATTTATTTCTTACAAAAGCGGATTTATTCTTCTTTGAACACGATTTTACATTTTGGGACAAACCGGAAACCGCCGCGGCGGTGGCGTTCAATCTCAAAATACTTCTTGACGCCCTCGGAAGGATGTTCCGGATCGTCAGAGCCATTAATATGGGCAATGACGCGGTTCAAGCGGCTCTCGAAATTGGGGCGTAGGGGGTCCATGCAAATGGCCGGATCCCGCTTGAATTCGCGGTTCTCGTATTCCTCACGGCCCGTAGCCGTATATTCCCGAAGCAAATTGCGGAGGATTCGGGCAGGGACGTTACGCATCAGGTGCTTGCTGTTCACCGAGATGGAATCGTCACTCTTATAGTAGATGACCGTCACGGAGTCGTTCATGGCCTCCAGCAACTGTTCCTGAGCCTTCTGGATGGGCTGCCAGGAATCAAATTCCTGCTTGACCACCGCACTCATAAGCCTGTTGAAGGGTTCCGGAACTACAATGTCGGCCTTGTAATCAAAGAAGACTATGCTTGCAGGGGCACCATAGTAGCAACCCTTGTGGATAAGTACCGCACCCACCTTTTCGTCAACCACATCTTCCAGAGCCTTGACGCAGGTCATTTTCTCTTCGGCGGCTTCTTCCCACTTTAGGCCATTTTCCTTTAGGCAATCGCCAAAGGACATGTTCTTGCCTACGGGTTTTCCGCCCACATAGACCAGGCCATCATCACCCTTTTCGGCCGTGGCACGGCCTTCCAAAGCCTCCACAAAAGAGGTCTGGGAAGCCTTGAATTCCATAATCTCGTAAGGAGCCGTATCCAAAAGGATGGGGCCAAGCCGGACCAGCCCGTTGAACCAGCGCATGGGGTTCGTCACCAGCATGCCCGGAGTATCGAACCTAAAGGAGAAAAATTCCTTCCTGTTGCCATCCACCACCTCGCGATGCAAGAACTTAGAATCCTTGAGCAGGGGGTAGCGCTTGGGGATTATGTCCAAGCAAAGCTGACGCACGTCCTGAGTGGAATAGAACTGAGAAATATACGGAAGGTAAGAGCGCAAAACACTACGGGCAGGAACCCCTTCAAAGGCGGCACAGCGGTCAATAATCCGCTGAACAAAGGCATCGGGATTTTCACCACGATCATAGAGCCAGTTCACCACGTTGTTCATGGCCAAACGGTAAACAGATTCATCCACAATAGAGTCTTCAAAATACATGTCGTTCAGCGTTTTAACCGTAAACCGGGGATCACGCTTCACCAAGGTCAAAATATCCTTGACCGAATAGGACATCAAAAGCTCAATATGAGTCAGCTGTAAAAAAAGATTCGAAAGCACTTTTACCTCACTCCAGATAGGCATCCCCAAACAGACACCTCACCCATTCCTCCTGTCTTCAAAAAGATAATAAAAAACTTACAAAAAATCCAGAAAAGGCTATATTTTAGCCATGGAACCCGCAAAAATACACCTTTTGCCCGACGAAATCATCAATAAAATCGCTGCAGGCGAGGTTATAGAGCGTCCGGCATCGGCGGTCAAGGAACTCATCGAAAACGCCATTGACGCAGGTTCCACTCGAATTCAGGTCCAAATCGAGCAGGGGGGCAAGTCCAAAATACTGGTTTCCGACAACGGCAAGGGCATGGGCGGCGACGACCTGGACCTGTGCTACCTGCGGCACACCACCTCGAAATTGAACACAGCAGAGGACTTGTTCCACCTGCACACCAACGGATTCCGGGGCGAAGCAGTGGCCTCCATTGCCGCCGTGTCCAAAATGACCATTACCAGCGCCAACGAACAGGGCGAAAGCAACCGTATTGTCCTTGCCGGCGGAAACGTGATCGAAAAGGAAGCCTTCCCCACCAGTCGGGGTACCACCTTCCTCATCGAAGACCTTTTTTACAACACCCCGGTCCGCAGAACCTTCTTGGGGAGCGACACCGCCGAATCCACCAAGATTCTGGACGTGGTGCTCAAAACCGCCATCGCCCACCCAGAAATCCGGTTCGACTACAAGGTTGGGGAAAAATCCGTATTTGTAGGG
>Ga0265298_10001176_pt1 | contig 38613 bp, 28 predicted proteins | sample AusTroGonzalo_MG_3_FD_193486 | JGI IMG/M metagenome (GOLD analysis project Ga0265298, IMG submission 193486) | Bovine rumen microbial communities from tropical cattle in Woodstock, Queensland, Australia - Gonzalo_01 | ecosystem: Host-associated > Mammals > Digestive system > Stomach > Rumen ...
CGGAGGCCAGCACGCCTACGAGCAGACGCTCAACACGATGCTGGTGGAGATGGACGGCTTCGACGCGAACGAAGGCGTGATCGTGATCGCCGCCACCAACCGTCCCGACACGCTCGATTCCGCCCTTTTGCGTCCCGGCCGGTTCGACCGTCAGGTGATCATCGACCTGCCCACTTTGAAAGGACGCGAAGAGATCCTCCAGCTGCACGGCGCCCGGATCAAGTTCGCCGAAGGCACCTCCCTTTCCAAGATCGCGCGGGGAACGCCCGGCTTTTCGGGGGCGGATCTCGCCAACCTCCTCAACGAAGCGGCGCTGCTGGCCACGCGCAAGAAGCTGGACGGCGTGGACGAAAAGACGCTCGAGGAGGCGCGCGACAAGGTGCTCTGGGGGCGCGAGCGGAAGAGCGCGGGCTATTCGCAGCGCGATCGCGAAATCACGGCCTGGCACGAGTCGGGCCATGCGATCTTGCAGCTCCTGCTCCCGAACACCGATCCTTTGCACAAGGTGACCATCATTCCGCGCGGACGGGCTTTGGGGGCTACGATGTCACTCCCCGAAAAGGACGTCCTAAACCGCACCAAGAGCCAGTTCCTCGACGAAATCGTGGTGATGTGCGGAGGCCGGATCGCCGAGAAGATGTTCACGGGCGAAATCTCCACCGGAGCGGCGATGGACATCAAGCAGGCCACCGAAACGGCGCGCAAGATGGTGTGCACCTACGGCATGAGCGACAAGTTCGGCTTCCAGTCGTTCACCGAGCAGTCGCAGTGGTCCAACCAGGAATTGCCTCCGGCCTTCAGCGAAGAGACGAGCCGGGCGATCGACGCGGAGGTTTCGTCCATCATCGGCGAGGCGTACAAAAAGGCGGAGAAGCTCCTTGAGGAGAACCGAGACAAGGTGGAAACGCTCGCGCACAAGCTTTTGGAAGTGGAAACCATCGACGGCGAGGAGGTTAAAGCGTTACTGTCATGACCATATCCCTAAGCGCCATCATTCAGGTAATAATCCTCTATCTCGCGATCTACGCCATCCTGAAGCGCGCCAAGGGGTCGCGTTTCGGCCAGGCGCTGATGGGCGTGGGGATTATCGCGGCCATCGCCTTCGCGCTCACGTTCTTCTTCGAGTTCGAGGTGCTCTCGCGCATCATCCAGTCCATCCTCCTCTATCTCGCCCTTTCGACGGTCGTCATCTTCCAGCCGGAGATTCGCCGGTCGCTGGCGGAGCTGGGGGCGTTCGGGTTTCTGGAGCGGCCCAAGTACAACACGGACGGCAGCGCCAAGCCGGAGCTAGTGGTCCAGACGATCATGGCGCTGTCGGAAATGAAGATGGGCGCGCTCATCGCCTTCGAACGCGGCATTTCGCTTAGGAGCTACGAAGAGGAAGGCGTGATCATCAACGCCGTCTTCTCCCAGCAGCTGGTGCGCACCATCTTCACCCCGCCCCTTCCTTTGCACGATGGCGGCGTGACGATGCGCAACGGACGGATCGCGGCCGCGCACTGCATCTTCCCGGTGTCCAACAACCCCAACCTCATCGCGAGCGGCATGCGTCACCGGGCGGCAGTGGGCCTGTCCGAAGAGACCGACGCGCTCGTGATCGTGGTGTCGGAGGAGACGGGCGGCATTTCGGTGGCGCACAACGGCAAGCTCTTCCGCTACACCGGCGATCAGCGCGAGTCCAGCATCCAGAGGTGGATCAACCGCGCCATGCAGACGGAACTCAAGAAGTCCACGCTCGGCGAACGCATTCTCGACTGGTGGCAAAACCGGGGCAAGAACACATGAAAAACTTCTTCTCGATCATAACCAACAACTGGTGGCTCAAGATTCTGGCGCTTATTCTGGCGATCGTAATCTACCATGCGCTCAGGTCCGAAACCCATCGCGATTCCAACGTCAATGATAGAATCAGCTTCAAACTCTTCTAGCGCCGACACGAAAAAGGCCGCCAACCGCTTCGTGGGGTGGCTCCTTTTCCCGCTCTCGCTCTTCCCGCTGGTGGCGCTCTTGACCTACGACTGGCGCGCCATGCCCTGTCTCAACACCCCGCCCGCGCCGAGTTCCAACTGGATCGGGGCGTTGGGGGACTATTTCGCCTACTGGGGCTACCTCTTCACCGGCTTCGCGATCTGGGTGATCCCGGCCATCTGCATCTTCGCCGGCATCCTCAAGATCTTCGGCAAACGGCTGGGAACGGGTTGGCGCAAGCTCTACATCATCCTCTTCGTCTTTTCGGTGTCGTGTCTCCTCCAGGTGGTGCAGGGGCAGTTCCCGCAGCTTGCCTCCATGCTGAAGGCGGTGAACATTCCGGACGCGGGCGGGGCCATCGGCTATCTCATGATGACCAAGTTCCTCTCGCCCCTCTTGAGCGACTTCGGCTCCAGCGTGATCATGCTGGTCGTCATGATCTTCTCGGTCGTGGCCACGATCGGACTGAGGAATCTGGGCAACCTCGTCAAAGACGTCTACTATTGGGCAATGCTGGGCGGCTCGGCCAAGCCGCAGGCGGAACCGGGGATGGACGAGATGCCGCCCCACACCACCGAGCCGGAAGATCCCCGCGCGGCGCAGCTGAGGGCCATCCGCGAGGCGAAGGAGGCGGCGAGACTCGAACGCGAACGCGAAAAGTCGCTCATGATGCAGCAGAAAGAGGCGGAGAAAGAAGCGGCACGGGCCGCACGCGAAGCCGCCCGGAACGCAGCGAGGCTCAACGCGGCCAGGCCCAAACCGAAAGCCGCGCCGCAGGAAGTGGCCGCCGGCGAAGGCGTGCCGGACAAGGGGCCGTACATGCTCCCGCCCCTCGACCTATTGGACCCGGTGAAGAACGTCAAAGCCGACCACAGCGATACGGGCATCACCGGTCAGCGACTCATCGACACCTTGAAGCTCTTCAACGTGGACGCCACTTTGGCCTACAAGGTGGAAGGTCCCGTAGTCACCAAGTACGCGATCGAACTCAAGCCGGGCACCAAGTATTCGGTGGTGACGAGCTTGAGCGACAACCTGATGGGCGCCCTGCACGCCAAGTCGCTCCGCATCGAAGCGCCGATTCCGGGCGAGGATAGGGTGGGCATCGAAGTGCCCAACACCAAGCCGGTGGGGATCGGTTTCCGGGAGATTTTCGAGGGCGACACCTTCCGCAACTGCCATTACGAGTTGCCCCTCCTCTTCGGCAAGGACGCGGCCGGCAAGGATCTGGTGGCGGATCTGGCCACGATGCCGCACATGCTCGTCGCGGGCGCTACGGGTCAGGGCAAGTCGGTCTGCCTCAACTCTATCATCAACGGACTTTTGATGACGCGCACGCCCGAGCAGCTGAAGCTCATCATGGTGGACCCCAAGAGCGTGGAATTCACGAGCTACGTCAACATCCCCCACCTCCTCGTGCCGGTCATCACCGACAACCGCAAGGTCATGTTCTCGCTCGCCTGGGCGGTGGCGGAGATGGAGAAGCGCCTGAAGCTCTTCGCCCGCGCGAAAGTGAGGAACATCAAAGACTTCAATTCGCGTCCCCACTACGCCCAGCCCGACATGTTCGGCGGCGACGAGGCGGCGTTGGGCGGCGACATGCCCAAAACCGTCCCCTACATCGTCATCATCATCGACGAAGTGGCCGACCTCATGCAGGCTGCCGCCAAGGAAGTGACGCCGCACATTTCGCGTCTCACCGCCAAGGCGCGCGCGGCCGGCATCCATCTCATTCTCGCGACGCAGCGTCCCGACGCCAAGATCATCACCGGCACCATCAAGGCCAACATCCCGGGCCGCGTGGCGTTCAAGACGGCCACCGCCATCGACTCGCGCACGATTCTGGACGATTCCGGCGCGGAAAACCTGATCGGTCGGGGCGACATGCTCTTCAAGAGCAAGGAAGGACTCCTGATCCGGGCGCAGGGCGCCTGGATCAGCGATCCCGAAATCGCCCGCATCACCTCGTTCATCGAGGAACACTCCAATCCGCAGTTCGACGAAACCTTCGCCAAGAAGCTGGGCCGGGTGAAGGAAGCCGGCATCGAAGACCCCTTCGCCTCCAACGAGGACGATCCCGACAACCAGCCCAAGCCGGAAACTTCGGGCTCGTCGGGCGGTTCGGGCGCGGGCGGCAACGACGAACTCTTCAGGAAGGCGGTCGAGGTGATCATCGAGACGAAGCGCGCTTCCGTGTCGCACTTCCAACGCAAGCTGGGCATCGGCTACAACAATTCGGCGCGGCTCTGCGAACGGCTGGAGGAAGCGGGAGTCATCGCGCCGCAGTCGGGGGCGGGTCCGAGGACCATTCTCATGACGCCCGAGCAGATGCAGGCGCTCGTGTCCGGCTCGAACGGCGCGGGCGGGGAAGTTTTGGACGAAACCGGCGACCAGGCGGAGGCATCGGCACCCTCCAACCCGCAGGCAACCGGATTCTACATGACCGAGGACGATTTATTCGCCGAATAAACAAGGAGCAAAGACCATGGAACTGGGCAAAACACTTAAAGCGGCAAGAGAAGCCAAGGGGTTGTCGATCGCCGACATTTCCCAAAAGACCCACATGATGAGCCAGATAGTCCGCGATCTGGAAGAGGAAAACTTCAAGAAGATCGTGGCGCCCATCTACGGGCGGGGCTTCATCAAGATGTACTGCGAGGCGGTAGGGATTGCCGACTACAAGCCTTTGCAGGACGAGTTCATGGCGATCTACACCGGAAGCCGTGCTGCCGCCTCCAAGCCGGCACCTGCTCCGGCTCCGGCCCCCGCGCCTGCACCCAAACCGGAACCCAAACCGGAACCGGTCGTGGCGCCTCCGCCTCCCCCGCCACCTCCACCCCCTCCTCCGCCCAAGCCGGAGATGAAATATTCGCCCCGGCCCGAACCTGCTTTCACCCCCAAGCCGGCCGAAAAGCGCATCTACAGCCCCCCACGTCCGCCGGAGGAGTTTCGCCAGCCCAAGTCGGTCGAGCCCAATTTCAATCTGCCGGAAATCGAAATCAACTGGCGGATGGTTTCGCTTTATGCGGCAGGGGTGGCGATCGCGCTTGTATTGCTATTGACGGTCAAATTCCTCTATTCCGCCACCAAGGGACCCAAGCCCGCGCCGGAACCGGCTTTGACGGAACAGGCTCCGGCTCCGGTCGAAGCGGCTCCGGTCAATACGGAAACGCCCGCCCCTCCCGCCAAACGCGTGCCGGTGGCGGTGCCGCCCCTTTACATCGATTGAACCAAACCAAACAAAACCAACCCTAAGAAAGGAAAAAACATGGAAGTTGTAATCTGCAAGACGAAGGAAGAGGCCTCCAAGCTCGCGGCCGAAATGATCACCGAAGCCGTCAAGGCCAATCCCAAGCTGGTGCTCGGTCTCGCCACCGGATCCACCCCCGTACTCATGTACAACGAGATGGCCAAGGCGGTCAAGGACAAGAAGGTCAGCTACAAGGAAGTCAAGAGCTGGAACCTCGACGAATACGTGGGGCTGCCCGGCACGCACGACCAGAGCTACCGCTACTTCATGAACGAGAACCTCTTCAAGAAGATCGACATCAAGCTCTCCAACACCCACGTCCTCAACGGCATGGCCAAGGATCCCGCCAAGGAGTGCAAGGCTTACGAGGCGCAGATCAAGAAGGCCGGCGGCATCGACATCCAGGTGCTGGGCATCGGCTCCGACGGGCACATCGCCTTCAACGAGCCCGGAACCTCGCTCAACAGCCGCACCTCGATCGTGTATCTCACGCCTTCGACGGTCAAGGACAACGCGCGCCTCTTCTTCAAGGGCGACATGGACGCCGTGCCCAAGAGCGCCCTTTCGATGGGCGTGGGGACCATCTGCGAAGCCAAGAAGATCATTCTGCTGGCGTTCGGCGAGAACAAGCAGGATGCGGTCAAGGGCTGCGTGGAAGGTCCGATGTCCCAGTTCTGCACCGCTTCGGCCCTGCAGGCGCACAACGACGCCTGGATCTTCTGCGACGAAGCTGCCGCCAAGAAGCTCAAGCTGAAAAAGTACTACGCGTGGCGCAGCGCCACCAAGATGGGAAAGTAAGCGATGGGCGACGAAGCCAACTTCACCAGTTTCCTCTGCGAGAAGTGCGGAACCGAAATCGAGGCCACGCTCGACATGATCGGCGAAACCACGCTGTGCCCCGCCTGCGGGGCGCAGATCGTGGTGCCGGACAACAAGGATGACGGCGTGGTGCGCCACGGGGCGGGCGACGACCACGAAATCAACACCGGCGCCATGAAGAGCCGGACGATCCGCATCGAGTTGGGGGATCTGTGACGAGAAGAAGGAAAAGAGGGACCGGGGGACGGAAGCCGTCTTGGAAGGTGGCTTCCGTCCTGCTGGTCGTTTTCGCCATCTACGCCACGCTGGGCGAATGGTTCGTGCACCATCCCCGGAAGTGGCTCGACCGGTACGAACGGAGCTATCCCGAAATCGCTTCGGCGCTGGAATGGATCGGCAATCCCGTAAGCGACATCACCGACTCGCTGGGACTCACCGGCAACGATTGCGTTTACGAATACGACACCGTAGCTCCGTCGGGCGAAGTGTGTTTCGCGGGCGAGCCGGCGAGGATGGGCAGTCCCGCGCCGGACGACATCATCGTGCTGGACCGGGGCGAATTCAAGATCGGGTGGAGTCCGAGTTTGCGCCATCCGGTGTGGGTGGCGTACCACGTGGTAGAAGACGCCAGACACGCTTCGGGCGACCGGCCCAACTTTTCGCGCGACAACCAGGCGCCCAACTGCCCTTCCCCCGACGATTACAAAAAGAGCGGCTACGACCGGGGACATATGGCGCCCAACTACGCCATCGTCACCCGCTATGGCGAGTGGCTGCAGAAGCGCACTTTCCTCATGTCCAACATCGCTCCGCAGACCGCCGAACTCAATCGCGGCGTATGGCGGGAGCTGGAGCACCGGATCGCCGAATACTGGACGCGGAAGTACGGCGAGATCTGGGTGATCGTAGGTTGCGTTTCCGACGACACCGCCCGTACCTGCATCGGGGACACGGGTATCGACGTGCCGGAGAAATTCTACATGCTCGTGGTGGCGCAGGACGGCTACGACGTCCGGGCGCTGGCGGTAATCCTGCCGCATGACGTTCCCTATGGCGCCTATGCCGCGAGATATCTCGCTTCGGTCGACGAACTGGAAGCTTTGACCGGGCTCGACTTCCTGTCGGGACTTCCCGAGTTCATCGGCTCGCCGTTGGAGGCGCAGCTCCCCACCCGGCTCTGGCCGGTCAAGTTCGTCGATATCCTCGATCAGCTGCTGTCCCATTATTCCAAGGCGTTCTGATGGCGCTTTCCTGCATATTCCTGTTGGCGGCAGCGCTCACTAGCGACACTGCCGCCATCCTCACGAACGACAATTTCCACGCGCAATGCTGGCTCGACAGCTACGGATTTTCCGTCAACTGCATCGACGGCGTGTGGGGGCTCAAGTCCAAACGCGCCAAAGAGCTCTTCGAGAAGAGCGGAGGCAAGATCCCCGCCCGCCCCTTCCCGATGAAGCGCGTGACCGTGAGCCAGATGGACGTGAACGAACTGGTGGAGATGCCCCAGACGCCGGAAGAAAAGGCCGACCTCGAATATATGGGCTACGCCACCTTGAAGGAGATGTTCGCCGAACGAGGACACGTGTCGCAGAAGTGCCTCGAAAAGCTCAACCCGGAGATAACCGACTGGCGCAAAGTAGGCGCGGGCGACCGGATCCTCGTCCCCGACATGGAGGGGGTGGACGTGGCGCTCTCCACCAATAAGGCCACCTTGCTGACGGTGAGTCTCAAGCGGTGCGAGATCATCGCCTACGACCAGGACGGAAACACGATCGGCTTCTTTCCCTGCTCGGTCGCGGCCAACAAAACCAACCTGCCTCCGCACGGCGAACTGTCGGTAGGCGCGCACATCGAAAACCCCAATTACACCTACACGCCCGACACTCCCCCGCCCGACGGCTCCAAGCCGAAGAAATACATTCTGGAACCCGGACCCAATAATCCGGTGGGGCTCGCCTGGATCGGACTTAAAGGTCTCGATCTGCAGGGATACGGCATACACGGCACCCCCACTCCGGAAAGCGTGGGCAACGCCGAGTCGCACGGATGTTTCCGCGTGGCCAACTGGAACGCGCTGAAACTCTACCGGCTGACCGATTTCGACACCAAAGTGTCGATCGAACCTTAAGCCTTATTCTTCGTCGTTTTTGCCCAAGCGCCGCACGATACCTTCGCGCGGTTCGGCTTCAGGCGGGATCGTGAGCGGTTCGAGCGGGGAATCGTCGGCCGGAAGCGTCTTCCAGGCGGCCGACCAGATGGGAAGCCCCTGTTCCCTAAACATGGTTTCGAACTCCGTCCACACTTCTTTCGGACGGGGCATCGGCTCCACCCGTTCGAAACGCTTGTCGAGCGCGAACCACTCGCACACCGCCTCGAAGTATTCCCGATGGTCGGTGGCGAATTCCAGCTTGCCGCCCACCTCCAGCCGTTTCCAGAGCGCGTTCAGGAACAAAGGACCGAACAGCCGGTGCGAATGGTGCTTCTTCTTGGGCCAAGGGTCGGGGAAGAACACGTAGACCGTGCGCGCATGGTGCGCCGGGAGGAGATAGTGGAAAGTGTAGAGCGCTTCGAGCCGGAGGATGTATGCGTTGTCTAGTTTGCCCCGACGACACTTGCCCTCGAAGAGCCGGACCCGCTTGAGCATGCGTTCGATGCCCAGAAAGTCGCATTCGGGATGCTCTTTGGCGCGGGCCGTCAGGAATTTGCCTTTGCCGCACCCCACCTCGATCTCCAAAGGACGCGAGAGGTCGAATTCGAGCGGCTTGCAGGGATCGGTTACTTTAATGATCATAGATACACCTTCATGTCTGCCGGAACCGGCGAAACGAATTCCATCGGCACGCCCTTCACCGGGTGCCACAGTTTGAGTTTCCAGGCGTGTAGCATCTGCCGTTCCGGAACCGGATCAAGCAGTTTGTCGAGCACGCTCTTGCCGTACGTCTTGTCGCCGGCGATCGGGAGCCCCAACGACGCCAGATGCACGCGGATCTGATGGGTGCGTCCCGTCTCGATCCGGCACTCCACGAGCCTCGCCCCGTTGTTCAGACTCCGTTCCACCTTCCAGTTGGTGACCGCCCTTTTGCCGCCCCGCTCCAGAATCGCCATGCGCTTGCGGTCTACGGGGTGGCGTCCGATCATATTCTCGATCCGGCCCGCCTGCAACCGGGGGGTGCCGTGACAGATGGCGAGATACGTCTTTTCGACCGACTTGTGGTCGGAAAACGCCTTCGCGAGATTCTCCATCGCCTTCATGCTCTTCGCCACGATGATCAGCCCCGACGTGTACTGGTCGAGCCGGTGCACGATGCCCGGCCGCGCCACGCCTCCGATATCCGCCAGCGAAGGCAGGTAGTGGAGGAGCGCATTGACCAATGTGCCGCCAAAGTGTCCCGGCGCGGGATGGACCACCATGCCGGCCGGCTTGTCGATCACGATCACGTCTTCGTCTTCGAACACCACGTCGAGGGGAATGTCTTCCGGTTCGGGGATGGCGGGCACCGGAGGCGGGATCTCCACCTCGATCTCGTCGTCCGCGTCCACTTTCATCCCCGCCTTCACGGCCTCCACGCCGTTCACCGTAACGTAGCCGCTTTTGATCAGTCCCTCGATACGGGACCGGGAAAAGTCGGGATGCGTCTCCACTATGGCCTTATCGAGCCGCATGCCGTTTGGCGCTCTCCAAAGTGTTCCAGAGGAGCATCGTTATCGTCATCGGCCCCACCCCGCCCGGAACCGGAGTTATGGCCGAAGCTTTTTGGGCGCAACTTTCGAAGTCGGCGTCGCCCACCAGCCGGAACCCCGAGGGACGCGTTTCGTCCGGAATGCGGTTTACGCCCACGTCGATCACTACCGCCCCTTCCTTGATCATGTCGCCGGTGAGCGTATCGGGACGCCCTGCCGCCACCACTACCACGTCGGCCTGGCGGGTATAGGACTTGAGATCATTCGTTCCGGTATGGCACAGGGTGACGGTTGCGTTCGTCTCTTTGCGCGCAAGGAGCACCGCCACCGGCTTGCCCACGATATTGCTGCGTCCGATCACAACCGCGTGTTTGCCGCTCAAGTCCATCCCCGCGAACTCGATCAGTTTCAATATTCCGTGCGGCGTGCAAGGCAGGAAACACTTTTCGCCGATCAGCATCCGCCCCACGTTGATGGCAGTAAAGCCATCAACGTCCTTGTCCGGACTTATGGCCTCGATCACTTCCTTTTCCGGAATATGCTTCGGCAATGGCAGCTGCACCAAAATCCCGTGAATCGCCTCGTCGCCGTTCAGTTCGCGGATTATGCCCAAGAGCTCTTCCTTCGTCGTTTCGGCCGGAAGCCGGATCTCGCGCGAATACATGCCCGTCTCCCGGCACGCCTTTTCCTTGGCCGTCACGTAGCTCACGCTAGCGGGATTGTCGCCCACCAGGATCACTCCCAGTCCCGGACGGACCGGCAGTTTCGCCGTCTCTTCCGCAATCTGCGCGCGCAGACTGGCCGACAGTTCCTTGCCGCTTATGATTTTGGCGCCCATCAGTCTTCCCTCCATTCGATGTAACGGACTTTCCCGTCCTTCACGTATCCCTTGGCCTGAACCGTCCGGCTCATCCCCATCGATTCACCCACGATCTTGATTTTGAAGATGCTGTTGGCGTCGGGCTTGTACATGAGATAATTGCTCGCTTCGTTGCCGATGTTCACGTCCACCCGGTTCATGAGATCGGCCCAGTCCCGGTACGGCCACCACGTGCGCGACTCGTCCACGTTCCCTTCCGGCATTTCCTTAAGCCCGTCGATTATCGCCTGGGCGATTTCGCGTCCGTTCGACTGCTCCTCGTCGTCGTTTTCGTCGTAGATGCCGGGAACCGTCAACAGCTGGTTCACGGTGCAGCTGTTGACGTTGATCTTGGCGCTCCCGGTCACTCCGAATTCGTCAGCGATCCCCCGCACGGAAATCTGGTCTTCCTTCTTGGCCCAGGGATTGATCACGCCTCCGGTGAGAACCGCCGGATAATCCTTGAAGCCCCGTATGTAGCCGAGCTCCTGGATGTCGGGGATCTGTCCGTTCCGGGGAAATCGCTTGTCTTCGTCTTCCGCCTTGTCGTCTTCGTACTCCTCCTTGTACCAGGCCTTCTCCGCGCCGAGACTCTGCCCGTCCATGCCGAACACCGTATCGTCGCTGTCGCGCCAGTCGTTCCAGCTGGAGATGAGGATGTTCCATAATTTCACCGTGCCGTCCTTTTCCGTCTCCAGCTCCTCCGGAATGCCGTGCGTCTGCAAGATCATCTCCCACCTCAACCGGTAGCTGGAGTCGCCCTCCGCCCAGAGTTCGTTGATGTTGATGGCGTTCTGCTCGCCCGCGTTGGAGATTTCGATATCCACCCGGACCGTGCCCGACTCCTCGTTGTCCTCGTCCAGCAGGATCGGTCCGATCGTGCAGCGCGTGGCCGTCTTGAGTTCCCGCTTTTCGAGAATCCAACGGTCGTCCTCCAGCAGTTGTTCCAGATCTTCCCCGTCGCTCCATTCCGGCGCGTTCTGGTAGCCGCAAATGACCACCTCCGCCAGCTGTTGCCCCGCGTCCGTAAGCCGGTTCACCCGGTTGCGCTCCCTCACGTACACGTTGATGCCCGACTGCAAATGCGCTTCGGCCGCGAACGACAGCACCATGATGCTCAACACCGCTATCGTCCACAGCGCCATCAACAGTGCCGATGCCCGCCTCATTTGCGCTTCTCCTTGCCGCCCGGTGCCCCTTGGTTTTCCGAAGGCGTAACCGCTCCGTCCTGCGACTGCTCGAAGATGGGGATGCGCACGATCCGCACGAGCGGCGCCGTGTTCGACCGGTAGCTGCGGCCTTCCGGATCGGCGATATGGAAAGTGAGCTGCACCTTGTAGGGCACGGCGTTGGAGGCGGCGAACTCGTCCTCGAACTTGCGATCGTCGGTCTCCGCCTCCACCTGCTCGGCGTTCTTCAGCACTTTGCAGTCGAACCCCACGATCCCGTCGGCGATCAATAGCGGCTGGTAAAGATCCTGGTTGGCGAAGGTGTAGTCGATATCCTGGTCGGACGCGTTTTCGGCCGATCTCAGCGCCGTATCGGGACTGAGCCTAGCGTAGAGACCCGTCACCTCGATCGGATCGCGGTAGTCGCTGTTGCCCTCCTCCAGCACCATCACCTGCACCCGGTGCACCGTATCCGCCACCTGGCTGTTGTTGCCCACGATCGCCGACCCCATCTTGGACCACTCGATGATGTCGCTCGCGTCCGGCTTGTCGCCATCGCCGTTGTCCGTGAGCACGAACCCGTAATTGTAGCTCTGCTCGCCGTCGTGCGGATAGTACATGCTCCTCAGCCCCGACACCAGCTGGTTGAGCGCGAAATCGGTACGTTGCATCTTGTCCATGTAGTCGGCCGCCACCTGCCAACCGTTGCTCACCGCGTTGAACGTCAAAACCGAAAGCGTGGTCAGCACGCCCAGAATGAGCGTGGCGAGCAGGATCTCGATCATGGTGAAAGCCCGCCTCATTCCGGCTTCCTCCAGAAGGTGACGTAGCTTTCCTCTTCGCCGTTGCCGCGCCTCCGGTCGCCCCACCTCACGGTCACCCGCACCGTATAGAGATTGCCCAGCCGCTTCACTTCATCCTCGTCTTTGCGGTTCAGCGCCTCGCGCTCCCAAGTGTATTCGCGGTACTTCTCGTACTGCTCGTTCGTGAGCCGCACGTCGCCCGCGAACTTCTCCCAGAGTTCGGTCGCTTTCGTTTCGCGCACGTCCAGATCCCGCTCCGGATCTTTCACGTCGCTCAAGGGATAGGCCATGTCGCCGAAATCCATCACCTCCTGCGCCGTCTGCAGATAGGTGGAAGAAATCATCATATTCTGCGCCTGCACCATCGAAGCGATGATCGTCATAAGCCCCAGTCCCAGAATGACCGAAGCGAGCAGCACCTCCAGCAAAGTGAAGCCTTTGCGCATCAGTCGTCCTCCGAGCCGCTCGTCACTTTCGCGCCGCCGAACCGGTCGATCCGGATGCACAGCCCCTTCTCCGGTTTGGAGCCGTCCTGGTACACGTAAACCCGGTGCGGCTCGGTCCGTCCGTTCGCCTCCCACACTATGCTCACCGGCTCCTGCAGATCGTCGTCGAGTCCCGACGCCTGCTCCGTCTCCTCCGGCTCCTCCTTGGCCGCCTCCTCCTGCGCCTGGTGTTCGGCGTAGCGCCCCAGCAGATAGTCCACGTTGGAGAATACGGAAATCTTGTTTTTCGCCCCTTCCGCGATTCCGTCCGACGCCAATTCCTCGCCGTCCTTCAAAACCTTGATCCGGATGCCCCGCACCACGTCTTCCGACACGGGACTGAACAGGATATCGCCCACCGAGGTCATATCAGACGTTTCGCCCTCGCCCGGCTCCTCGCCGCCTATCCACACCGTCTTGCCACCCAGTGTCGTAGCCTTCAGCGAAGCCGTATCCCGCATCAGCTTGGCGCCGGTCACGACGATTTTGGCACAAACCTCGTCGTCCTTGCGGTCCGTCGAATAGGTGATGATGGACGGCTGCTGGGTGACTAGCGCGGTCGACCGGGCATGCTTGATGTAGGCGAATATGTCCCTCGCCGCCCCTCGCGTCCGCGCCGCCTGCTGGCCCGCCCTCACGCTGATGACGCTCACGGTGACCATCGTCGCCATGATGACGACGATCACCAGAAGCTCGATCAATGTGAAGGCGCGACGCAACAATTACTTCTTCTTGTCACTCCGGATATCGTCCTCGGTGCCGAATTCGCCGTCGGGACCGGCCGAAATCACCACGAAGCGCTTGCCCTTCTGCTCGTACTTGAGTTCGTTGTCCCAAGGATCGTTGATGGCCTTGTCGCCGCCCTCGAGAATCGGCGGATCGTCGTCGCTGCCTTCGGTGAGCTGGGCGAGCGAACCCGGCATCTTCTTGTTCTTGATGTAGTAGCTGGTAACCGCCTCGCTGACGGTCTGAACCGTAGCCCGCGCCGCAGTTTCGTTGGCCTTGTCGATATGCGCCTTGACGTTCTGGATGGCGATAGTGCCCAGAATGCCGAGGATGGCCACCACCACCAGCAGTTCGACGAGCGTGAAACCGCGCCTGGCGGCCTCGAGCATGATACCGGTCTTCTTCATAGCGCTTTGATCCTTTCGATTGCTTCCAAAACGTTTTCGCGGGAATTGAACGAAGAAATGCGGATATACCCCTCGCCCGCCTTGCCGAAGCCCGCGCCCGGCGTGGTCACGATGTTGGCCTTCTTGAGCAGCATGTCGAAGAACTCCCAGCTGTCGCCCTTCACGTCCACCCACAGATAGGGACTGTCCCCTCCGCCGGTCACCTGGTAGCCGAGACCCTGCAACGCCTCCTTCATGAGCCGCCCGTTCTCCAGATAGAAGTCGATCGTCGCCTTCGTCTGCGCCTGGCCCTCGGCGCTGTACACCGCTTCCGCCCCGCGTTGGGTGATGTAGGAGGCGCCGTTGAACTTGGTCGTCTGGCGACGGGTCCACATGGGCCGGAGCTCTACCGCGTTGCCCGCCTGGTCGTACGCCACGAGACCTTTGGGCACTACCGTATAGCCGCAGCGGATCCCCGTGAAGCCGGCCGTCTTCGAGTAGGAGCGGAACTCGATGGCGCAGGTGCGCGCGTTCCGGCACTCGTAGATGGAGTGGGGGATGCCGGGCGTGCGGATGAACGCCTCGTAGGCCGCGTCGAACAGAATCAGCGCCTTCTTGGCGTTGGCCCAGTCCACCCACGCCTGAAGCTGTTCCAAAGTGGCCACCGCGCCGGTCGGGTTGTTGGGATAGCAGAGATAGACGATATCCACGTCCAGATCGTCCGTCGGCACCGGCACGTAGCCGTTCTCCTTGGTGCAGGGCAGAAGCTTGATGTCATGCCGCCCCGCCATGATGTTGGTGTCCACGTAGACGGGGTACACGGGATCGCCCACTGCGATCTTCACGTCCGGCCCGAACAGCTCCTGGATGTTGCCGCAGTCGCACTTGGCGCCGTCGGAAACGAGAATTTCATCGGCGTCGATCTGGATGCCCCGGTCCTGGAAGTCCACTTTGGCGATCTTCTCGCGCAGGAACGCATAGCCCTGCTCGGGACCGTATCCGTGAAAATTCACGCGTCCGGCTTCGTCGTCCACCGCCTTGTGCATGGCCTCGATTATGGCCGGGCACAGCGGCTCGGTCACGTCGCCGATCCCCAGCCGGATGATCTTGGCGTCCGGATTGGCCTGCTTGTGCGCCTCCACCCGGTGCGCGATCTCCGCGAAGAGATACGTCGGCTTGATTTTGGCGTAGTTTTCGTTTACGTGCAACATACTGTCATTCCTTTTCCTTGTGTTCGATCATATAGGGCAGAAATCCGTCCACTGCCGCGAGTTCGATGAAGAAGAGCGACAGCACCACCGGCGAACGCAACGGGCAATCGCCGAACGAATGGATCAAAGTGCATCCGGCCGCCACCAGGAGCGAAAACGCTCCGGCCGGGAATACGAAGAACGATCTCGGCTGGGGCGGCTGTTTGCGAGACGACTCGAACCTGATCGCATTGGCCATCATGCTCCAGGTCTTGCCCGTCGGCACCAGCAGCAGCACGAAGATGGCCACCAGACAGCCGAATCCAACCGCTCCGTGCTCCGCCATGAACTGCAGATAGTCGTTATGCACGTTGATGCCGCCGATCATCTGGATGTGCTCGTACTCCTTGCGCGTCATCTTGGGTATGCAGAAATGCTTGTAGCCCCAGCCTCCGCACCCGAAAAGCGGATAGTCCTTCCAAATCTCCATCGCCACCCGCGTGTGGTATTGTCCCTTGCCAGTCACCCGCGTCAGCACCTCGTCGGTCGAGAGCGTGTCGAGTTCGCGCTGCACGTTGCTGGGCATGAACGCCATCACCGCCAGACCGAGCACCGCCAGCACCACCAATGCGATCACGGACACCCTCACCCGCTGCGCCTTCTTCATCTTGTGGAGGAAACTCACTCCCGCATGCAAGGACAGCACCAACGCCGCCGACGCCACGAGGATGATGCTCGCCCTCGACAAAGTGGAGATGGCGGAAAGGAAAAAGAGCACCGCCGGAATGAGATCGTGATGCTTCGTCCAGAAGAGCTTATGCTTCGAAATCCGTCTCACCTTCGTCTGCGCCAGCTCTTCGTTGCACGCCTGCACCTTGTTGCGCCAGAGCGCCATCGCCATGCAGAACAGCGTCACGAACATGTCGCCGGCCATGTTGGGGTAGCCGAACGTGGAGAAGAAACTGTCGGGATCGTTGTTCATCTGGATCCACCAGGGACCCGGCGCCTCGCACAGCCGCTGCACGTACCCCAATACCGCAAGCCCCACCCCGTTCCACACGATAAGCTGCACGAGCTTGATCTTGCCGGCCTTGTTGAGCGAATGTTTGACGGCCAGCATCATCGTAAGCGCCGGACCGAACCACAACAGCACGTTCAGCTGTTGCAGACGGTTCACGCAAAACGGCATGTGCTTCACCACCGACTTGGGATTGATGCCCATCATGATCTCTTTGTAGTCGCAGATGGGACACAGCCCCTTGTTGATGAAGGGGATGATCAGTATCACCATAAATCCGAGCGACACCCAAGTGAGCGGATCTTTCTTGAGCTCCTCCCACACCCGTTCCCGCGCGGTGTACGAGTTCTCACCCGCCCGGCGCTGCGGAAAACAGAGCATGATGTCCACCAGAATCGCCCACAGCCAAGGCACGAACAGCGGCAACATGTCGCTCCGCGTGCCGCCAAACACCCAAGCGTACGACGCCGTCAGCACGAAAACGGCCAAAACCGCGATATTGTTACGAATGAAGGACATATTCGATCACCTTTTGGGGCGCTTCCGCCTCCGATACCTTGCCAACCGGCTTTCCGCCGACAAAAAGCATGAATTCCCCGTCGCCTCCGCAGAGCGCGATGTCCGCCCCTTTCGCCTCGCCCGGACCGTTCACCACGCATCCCATCACCGCCACGTGCGGATAATGGTCGAGCTTCAGTTTCTCGAGCTCGGCCTCCACTTCGGCCGCCACCTTGAACACGTCGGCCTTCGTCCGTCCGCAAGTAGGGCAGCTCGTCACCGAAGGTCCCGGCTTGCGCAATCCCAAACTCCTCAGTATCTCCATCCCCACTTTCACTTCCTTCTCCGGTTCGGCCGTCAAGGACACCCTGATCGTATCGCCGATCCCTTCATTGAGGAGTATCCCGAGCGCCACCGACGATCTCACCGTGCCCGGCAAAAGCGTTCCCGCCTCCGTCACCCCCACGTGCAGCGGGCAATCGGTCCGTTCCGCCAGCATCCGGTACGAGGCAAGCGTATCGGCCACGTTCGACGCCTTCACGGAAATTACGATATCGCGGAAATCCTCGTCCTCCAGCAATTTGACGTGACGCATCGCGCTCTCGCACAACGCTTCCGCCACGCTCATGCGCTTGCCGTACACCGCCTCCGAAAGGTCCTTCTCCAAGCTCCCCAGATTCACTCCGATCCGGATGGGAATGCGCTTTTCCTTGGCCGCGCGCGCCACTTCCGCCACCTTGTCGCGTCCCCCGATATTGCCCGGATTGAGCCGCAAGGCGTCCGTTCCGTTCGCAATCGCCGCGAGCGCGCACTTGTGGTCGAAATGGATGTCGGCCACTACCGGAATCGGGATTCGCCGCTTGACCGCCCCCAGACATTCGGCCGCCCGCAAGTCCGGCACGGTGAAGCGGATGAGATCACACCCCGCCTCCGCGCACCTCAACGCCTGCGCCGCCAACCCCTCCACGTCGTGGGGGTTCACGTTCGACATCGTCTGCACGCTTACCGGCGCCCCGCCACCTAGCGCGAGACTACCTAACTTCAGCGCTCTGGTCCGTTCTCTTGTGGTCATACGTGTGTATCCTGTAGCTCCGCCAGGCGTCCCGCAACACGAGAATCGCCATCAGCCCCATCAAAATCGCCATGAACGTCATGCTGAGGTATTTTACGACTACCTCCGGCACCTTGCGCCGGAACACCATAGCGAGTAGCGCGAAAAGGATGAGTCCGCCATCCAGCACCGGAATCGGCAGGAGATTGAGCACCGCCAGATTCACGTTCAGAAACCGCAAAAACCCGATTCCGTCCCACACGTTGCGACGCATGCTGCCGTAAATCGCCTCTGCGATCATCACCGGCCCGCCCAACGCCTCTGACGTGGCCTTGGCCTCCTTCGGCGTCACGAGTCCCTTCAACACGCGGAAGATGGAAGTGGCGTCCCACGCGAGCTGACGCAAGGGATTGCGGTCCGGCATCCACGCCATCGCCATATTCTCTTTCCGCACGCTCAAAGCCTTGATGTACCACGCTCCCGTAACCTCGCTCTGTTCAGGGATAATCTCCAGCTCCAGCTTCTCTTCGCCGCGCAGAACCTCCACCGGAACCGGCTTCCCGCCTGCGATCTGCACTTCGGTCTGCATCTCCGACCAGCTCGCCACTTCGCGTCCGCCCACTTTCAGAACCAAGTCGCCTGCTTTGAGTCCGGCCGCCTCGGCCGGTCCACCCGCGATCACCGACCCGATTTCGGCCGGCAGCACCCCGAAATTGGCTCCCGGCACGGCCGCCAGCACGAACGCCAGCACTACCGCCAGCACCACGTTCATCAGCGGACCCGCCACCGAAACCAACAGTTCCTTCCAAGCCGGAATATCCTCTTTGGGCGATTTCTCCTTCGAGCCGCCCTCCAAAGCCTGCGTGCCTTCGGGATCAACGGACGGGATCAGCACGTAGCCCCCGAGCGGAATGGACCCGATCCGGTACTCCACGCCCTTCCAACGCTTCTTCCAGATTGCCGGACCGAACCCGATCGAAAACGCCTCCACCTTGAGCCCCAGCTTCAGCGCCACGATGAAATGGCCGAACTCGTGAATCGCGATCGCGAGCGAGAACAGCAAAAGGCACGCGATGATATACCCTATCGTGACAAGTGTTTCCATGTCCAGTCGTTAGCCTCCCAAACCGCCTCCAGCGAGTCGCACGGAAACTCCGGCGCCGCCTCGAGGCTCGCTTCCACCTTCTTCGCGATGTCCGTGTAGCCGATCTTCCCCTCCAGGAAGTTCTTGACCGCCCATTCGTCGGCCGCCGCCAGCACTGCAGTGGCGCAACCGCCCTTTTCGCAAGCCTCCTTAACGAGCCGCAAGCACGGGAAACGGACGGGATCCGGCCTTTCGAACGTGAGCTTGCCGATAGCCGCCATATCCAGTTTCTCCCGCTCGGCCGGCAACCGGTTGGGCCAGCTGAGCGCATACTGGATCGCCACGCGCATGTCCGGCGGCGACAGCTGCGCCAACGTGGCTCCGTCCTTGAACGTAACCATCGAATGCACGATCGACTCCGGATGCACCACCACCTCGATATCTTTGACGCCCACGTCGAAGAGCCAGCGCGCCTCCAGAATCTCGAAGCCCTTGTTCATCATGGTGGAGGAATCGATCGTCACTTTCGGCCCCATCTTCCACCTCGGGTGGTTCAGCGCCTCGGCCACCGTCACCCGCGAAAGATCCTCCGGCCCATGCAGGAAAGGTCCGCCCGAAGCCGTCAGAATCAGCTTGTCGATCTCCGTATTGGGCACTCGCGTACACTGAAAAATGGCGCTATGCTCGGAATCCACCGGCAGGAACCGCACCCGTCTTTTCGCCGCCTCTTTCGTGACGAGCTCGCCCGCCATGACCATCACTTCCTTCGTGGCAAGCGCGATATCCATGCCTTTTTCGATGGCCGCCATCGTGGGTTTGAGTCCGCTCATCCCCACTGTCGCCACGAGACAGATGTCCGCCTCGTTCTCCTCCACCGCCCTCAAGGCCGCATCTTCCCCCGCATACGCCTTGGCGCCGAATTCCCGCGCCAGCTCCTCGCATTTCTCCTTGGAACGCAAAGCCGCCAACGCCACGATCCGGAACGAATCGCGGTTGTGCCGCACTACGTCGATCGCATTCAGTCCGATCGACCCCGTAGCCCCCAGAATGATGATTCTTTTAGTTTTCAAGTTTATCCTTTATATTATACCATATTTCAAGCCGAAAATCAAGCATTTTCTCAATTAAATAAAACTACCCCGCCGATGCCATTATTTAGACACCGTCGGATATGCAGTCGGAGAAACTGAGACTGTATTCTAGGGGTGGGAAGTCAGCGGCGGCGATCTTAAGGCTTCACTTCCGCCTGGCCTTGAACGTCTGGCCGCCATCCTTGCGCGGAACCGTGATAGTGATGGTGTCGTTCAAGTCCGCCTTGCCGTTGGACACGCTGGCCTCGTCGTCGTCCACCGTGTACTGGACGTACGGCACCGTGTTCTTCATGGTGAGCGATACCCACTCGTCACCAACCTCGATATCGGTAAACTCCACCTTTGGCGTATCCGAGGGCAATTCCGAAATCGCGGAAACCTGCACGCTCGCCCCTTCCACCGGCGCATAGCCGTTGATGACGGCGGGAGAATTGCCGCCAGAGGCTAGCGTTTTGCCGTCCGCGAGGCGCGTATCCAGGAGGAAGAGATGGAACTTGCCCAAGTCGGTGCAACCTAGTGAAGCGTCAATCTGGAAGGCGGTGGTTTTGCAGCTGCCGTTCTTGCCTTTGCTGACGATCACCGCCAAGTCCGCCCCTTCCACCTTGCCATCGGCGAAGAACTTCACTTGGGCAACATCGGCTGCATAGACGAGCGCATAGCGTTCGCCATCCAGCACCGTGGTGCCATCAGCATACTTATCGTTGCCGCCAGCGGTGCCGAAGGTAATCACGGCATCGTTCTCGGCCGCCATGAGCATGCCGGAGAAAGCACACACAGCCACCAAAGCCGCTACGCCCTTACGCAGTTTGCGCTTGAGTCCCAAGAGTCCGAAGCCCACAATCAACAAGAGCGCCGACGTAGGTTCCGGTATGTTGACCGTCCTGACTGCCGCCGTAGTAGGATCTACCGTATTCAAATCGGCCACGGTATTGGCAGTAAACAATCCCGCATAAGAGTAAGCCTGGCTTTCGATCACCGCCGCCGATTTTATCAGTTCCACACTATAGGTGTAGACATCCATATTGCCCAACCGATAGAACGCATCCACGTCCGCCATGACATAGCCGGTCTGACCTTTGGTAAACTTGGAAGCCGAATCATAAACGGTCGAGAAATAGTTGGGCGACTCGTACACCTCCGCATCCCGCGCGGCATACAAATAGCCCGCTTTGGCGTTGCTGCTATAGACAGCGATTACCGCATAGTCGTAATCGATAGCGGCATCTCCGGTGAGCGCCCAGGAGAAGACATAGGAAGCTAGCGCCGGCCAAACAGCCGTTGCGACAACTACGGAAGCGAACAGAGTCTTGATGTTTTTCATAGCTTTAAGCTCCTTTCTCTTGCACTTACCAGTTGATCGTGGGATTTCCGCCGCGCGAGATATACCAGAATCCGGTACCCATCGGCACGGTTGCGCTGTCGCTCCAGCCGGTGCTGGTGTAGCGCCTCCACGCTTCATTGTGGTAATAGTACACCTTGGGAATACCCTTCGACACCGGGATCTGGATCACATCGCCCGGATTTGCGAAGTCGGTGGTGGGCTCGATCGTTCCCGTAATCTTGCCTTCACCGTTTAGATCGAACGCTTCTGCCTTGGGCGAGGCGCACAACTGGAACTTGGGCGTGTCTTTGGTGCCGGCCACGATCGTCTTCGTCTCGGACCCTGTCGAGTCTACCACCTCGCCCAGCATGACGATCTTGGAGCTGGTGTTCTTGCGCTTCACCCAAAAACCGGAACCGCGCGACACCATCACGTCCTTGGCTTCGGTTTCCTTCGTGTTCGTTACGCTGGTGGCGCTTACTTGCTCGACCTCCAAGCCTTCCCAGGTCTTGTCGCTCTGAAGCGTCCAAACCTTGTACTTGCCGTCCGAGCCATAGACATAGAGTTCGTCGCCCTCGTTCAGTTCGGACGTCTTGATCACCTGACTCACCGGCACTTCATCCCCGCTCTGACCCACGCCCTTCCAAGGCACGCTCACAATCGTCAGCTCGTTCGTTCCGCTCGAAACCGCCGGCTTCATCACGCCGTAGGTGGTGGTGGACTTCACCTCTGCACCGTTAGCGGAAGCGGAAGTCGTAACCTTGAAGTACTTGGCGGAACCAGGATTCGGATCGATGGTAGCCACATCAAGCGACATATTGCTGCCGGTTGCCTGCTCCGGCGTACCCTGCGCCATAAAAGCATCCTCATCCTCTAGAGAATCGCTCACCGCGATGCCGTAGAAGAGCCCAGGAATCGTCTTGACCTCGATTTCCGCCGAGCCGCATTCCATCACCGCATTCGTGGACACGGCAACGACCGTAGTGTCCTCGTCAGCCACCGTAACTTTCGCATTAGGATTGAGGCTTATATTGCCGTCAGCGTCTGCACTAACAATATCATAAGTGGCTTTCTGATCATCGCCTTCGCCCCACGAAACTGCCAGTTTCAAGATATGTGCGTTATCTCCCGTCAGGTCGATGCCGGTAACGGTTGTAGTATTGGTGGACACCACCACTTCACTCACCGTCACCCCTTCTGGAACGATTATCTCCACTTCTTTCGCCTGTACCTTCACCGTATATGAATTATCAGCTTGCTCCTCGATCTCGGAAGCAGTGTCATCAGTAGTGGGCGCTATCTGTTTCGTCCAAATCTCGATGAGCTTGACCGAATATGCGTCGGCGTTCATCTTGGGCGCATTGGCCGTATAGGTGTAGTCGAGCGTCTGCGCGTCGCTTGCGCCGCGATAGAAGTGCGACGAGAAGTTGCCGATGCCGAACTCCGCAATAGACGAGCTGGACTGCCAGTTGTTGTAGGCAAAGAGCACCTGGCCGCCGCGCGTTATTCCGTCCGCCGCCGCTTTTGCAGGAGAGAAGACACGATGCACCTGCATGCAACTGTAGGTGCCGGATTCAGAAAGCGTGTCGTTCCAGTCGCAGCAAGAGCCATTGCCCGCCGGTGCGCCAGTCGCGCCCGAAGCATTGCCGTTATAGTCGTATGGCGAGAACTCGATAAATCCGGCGACCGAATTGTCATCTGCAGGAATGTCGTCAATGCCGTTGTGGTTGGACTTCACATGGAGGTTCGTCACCACCTGCTGATATTTGCACTGCGGGAGCCCGACGGACGCAAGGTCCGCGTCGCCGAATGCATCCATGTCAACCCACACCCACTTGTGGGCGTGGTTGTCGGCACGGACATATTCAACGAAGTAGGCGACCTTCTCAAGATTATTCGTCACGCCATACCCCGTTGCAGCATAAGGATTGGCGGTATCGAGGTTGCTCGCGGCATCGATTCTACGCGCCAGCTTGAAGCCTTGGCGATATGCTTCAAGTTCAGTCTTCGCCGCCGCACCAAGCTCCTCGTCAGCGGGTGCGGAAGGAATTGTCGCGGACGGGAAGGTCTGAGTTGAGGTGAACTGGTTGGTGACAACCGAGAGCCACCCTTCCGCCATCTGGTCGTGTCCCCACCAGTCGGGATGCAGGTGGTCGCCAGATTGATCAAACAGAATGCCGTATTCGCCGCTCTTGACATAGGAGTTGAGGTCCGCCAGGAACACCTTGCCGTTCAATCCTTCCGGCAGATTGTCAACATAGGTCTGCAAGAGCGCATTAACAGCGGGAATCATGCTGACCACATGATTGTAGTTGCCGGAATTATACCCCTGTTCGACATTAATCTGATTGCCGACAACGATCTTCGTATCCGGCAGGTTCGTAGCAAGATGCGCAACAATGTTCGTAATCGAACTTACCACCTGCTGGGCGGAGCGACCGGTCCCCGGAACTATGTCGTTGGCACCGGCAAGCAAAAGCACCACGTCCGGATTGCCCGCCTGCGCGCACAAGGTGTCGACGTTCTCGCAGAGGTTGGCCCTGCCCGCCGCACTCGTCGTCGGGCCCGCCGTCGCACCATGCTTGGCGGAGTGCCACTTCCACGCATCGGGAATTGCCTGACCCGAAGGATCGATACCTTCTGCATTGTTGATCTTGTCGTAGCAGCCGACCATCTCGACGTTGAAGCCAAGCATCGAAAGCTTCTGCGCCAAGAGAACGCGATAGTTGGCCCTGGTTCCGCCGGCATTGAAGCCCTCGGTAATCGAGTCGCCATACGGCCAAACCTTGATGGTGCCCTTCGCCGCCTGAGTTGTCGGATTCCAGACGCGCAAGTAGATGGCCTTTGCACCGTAAACCAGCTCGGCGGAAAGTCCGGCGGGAAGTCCTGTGACATCAAGTGTGCCAACGCGGCCGTAACCAGTCGACTTCTTCTGCGCCGTGGTCCAGGTTGCGAGCGTATAAGTTCCTTCCGCCAATTCGGAAGCATTGGTTATTGCAATCGTGCCACCGGCATTGAGCGTTCCAATGTTCGTATATGTCCGCGTTGTTCCAGCGGCAAAACGCCATGTCTTGCCATTACTGATCGCAAGCGTATCCGCATCTTCAGGAATCGCCACATAACGAATTTCGTCAGGTGTATAGTAACCATTGAAGACTACAACCTTCTCGACAACGAAGCCGGTGAACGGCACCATGTTTGCATCATTGTTGGAGAGTTCGGTCTGGCCGCCAATTCCGATCTTCCGCAAGGTGCTATTGGAAATCTGCATCCCAGTTGTGCATTCCCCTCCTGTCATATTGTCCAGCGAATCACCAACATAGGCAAGACAAGCATCAGTTTTTCTTGCACAAACCAAATAGCCACCACCAGACGACAATGTGGGATTGCCTCCAACAGCATATATGCCGCGCTTTCTGCCACCGTAGACGAAACTGTAATATGCCGCCAATTGCCTGTCCACACTTGTATCAGTGCAGATACCTGAGTCAAATGTCACAGCGGCCTGACCACCAAACGTGACCACTGGAGCACTTTGAATGGCCGGAGCAGCCCGATATTTCACAAGAACAGTAAGAGCCTCAGCCGATGCCGTATCAATCACGACCGCAGAATCGCCGACGGTGAGCGTACCGCCGAACGCATCATCCTTCACCGCCGTCGTGCCGCTGACGGAAAGAGTGCAACCGTTCGTCTCGGCAGTCTTGAAGTTGTTGACCCAGCTCGCGACAGGCTCGATATTGTAGCGGTCGGAATCCTCGGGCTGAACCGCGCCCTGCTCAGGGAACTTGTAGCCCTTGATGTCATCAGGCGTGAGCCACGAGTCGAAGAGCGCAACGCTCTTGATCACCATGCCAGCCCAAGGCACGGCGCCGGCGACAGTAGGCCCGCCAACACCAATACTGGTGACGCGGTTGTTATCGCCCGTGAATCTCAAACCAGAAGTTTCGCCGCCGGACAGCGCCGAAAGTTTTTCACCGACATATGCAGCCGTGTAGTGATTGCCGGAATTGTTATCCGAGTTCGCAGGAACGGAGATGAGGAGATATCCTTCCTGTGGGATTGATGGCGCGGACGACGAAAACGCGTAACCAGCAGTTACAGTCGAACCATTCAGCCAATATCCGCCAAGGTCGGACGAACCGCTACCGGCAAGTGCACCCATCTCCTTGGTCACAAACATTGACGCAGGAACGGAATTCGCAGCCGGCGCACCACCAGACGGGATTTCGTACTTCACGAGCATTGTCGCATTGTCATAATTCGGCACAGCAATCGTCGCGCCAAGAGTGGTGGCGTTGCCGATGACAATCTGCCCGTATTCGTTCATAGTATTGCCGTTCAGCGCGAACTCGCATCCGCCATGCGCGCTCCTGTCGTCGTCGAACTCGCCCGCGACCCAGACCGCCGTCGGTTCGGGTCCGGAGTAGGCCGCTTCCTTGGTCCAGATTTCGATGGTCTTGACCGAATATTGGTCGGGCGCCATCTTCGCAAGCGTTCCGCCCACCCCGGTCCAGTCTTCAGTGTGGTAGGAATTGTTGCAGTTGAAGTGCTGGGCGAAGTTGCCGATGCCGAAGTCGGCAGGGTTGCTGTTCTGCGACTGGAAGTTGTTGAACGCGAACATCAGCTGCGGACGCTCAAAGAGATCCCTCGACGAAGGATTCATGACGCGGAAGACCTGCATGCAGCCGTAAGAACCGCTCTCCGAAAGAGTGTCGTTCCAGTCGAAAGGCTCGCCGTAGTTCGCCGGAGCTTCAGAGTTGGATCCCGTTCTCGTGTAGTCATACGGCGAGAACTCGATCCAGCCGGTTACGGAATCGTCGTCCGCCGCCACGTTGTCGATCGCGCCATGGTTGGAGCAGACGTGCATTCTCGTCACCGCCTGCTGGCGGTTGGTCGCGGGCAAACCTACGGACGCGAGGTCCGCATCGCCGAACGCATCCATGTCGACCCACACCCACTTGTGCGCATGGTTGTCGGCGCGGACGAATTCGACGAAGTAGCCGACCTTCTCGAGATTCTCCGAAGCGGCATCGTTGTTGACGTCATCATACACGACATTGCTAACATCCTGGCCCTTCTCGACGCGAATGTTGCAGAGCTTCGTAAAGCCCGCGCGGTAGTCGGCAAGTTCCGGCTTGTTCGCCGCGCCGAGCTGATCCGCCGTCGGGGCAGTCGGAATCGGATTCTGGGACGGGAAGTTTGTCGCGTCAGGATCGGGATAGCACTCGACGATCTTTTCAAGGTAGCCGTCCGCCATCTGGTCGTAGCCCCACCAGTCCGGGTGGAGGTGGTCGGAGTAGATGATGCCTGTCTCTCCGCTCTTCACATAGGAGTTGAGATCGGCGAGGAACACATGGCCCTGCCATTCCGCTGGCTGGGCGGCCATTATAGGCTTGATGTAGTTGGTGTTCAGCTGCGTGATCTTGGGATCGATATCAGTCCTTGATCCGTCACTGTAGAGAATCGTCGAGACGATGATCTTCGTATCCGGCAGGTTCTTGACAAGACGACTGACGATGTTCGACCACGCCGCGAACACCGGCTCGACCGTGCTGAACTGCGGCAGGTCGTTCACGCCGATCAGGAGCAGCGCGACGTCCGGCGTACCAGCCTGGATGGCGAGCGTATCGACGTTCTCCGAAAGGTTGCTGCGGTGGGAGAGCGACGAAGGAGCAGCCGTCGCGCCGTGCTTCGCGGAATGCCACCTATACTGGTCGGTAAGCGGAGTGCCGGAAGGATCAACGGAGTTGTAGCCGTTGCTGAGTCCGTAGACGCCCGTGGACCTGACGTTGTAGCCGAGCATCTCCAACTTCTGATAGAGGAGGATACGGTAGTTCGCGCCGGTCGCCTGGGCGTTGAAGCCCTCGGTGATGGAGTCGCCGTAGCACCAGACCACGAGCGGCTTGCGCGCCGCCTGCTTGGCCGTGTCGTCGACGCGCAGGTAGATGCCCCTCGCGCCGTAGATGAGGCGAGCCGAAAGCCCTTCCGCGAGCCCATCTGTCACGAGCGTGCCAACCTTGCCGTATCCCGCGCATTGGGTCGTGTACTGCTGCGGCGTGGACCACGTGGCGAGAGGATACGTGCCCTCGGTCAGTTCAGAGGCATTGGCAATGGCGATCGTGCCGGAGGACGAAAGCGTGCCGACGCTCGTATATTCGCGCGGCGTATCGCTGGCAGTAAAGGTCCAAGTCGTGTTGTCCGCGATGTTGACCGTGTCGCCGTCTTCCGGATTCGGGATGTAGCGAATCTGATCCGGCGTGTAGTAGCCGTTGAAGACAACAACCTTTTCAACGACAAAGCCGTCAAACGCAGACCAGGTCACATCGGCGTTAGGCAAGCCGGAAGGTCCACCAATGCCGATAGCCTGAATAAGGTCGCAGCTATATGAAATGTCGCCAGGCGCAGCGGTGGAACCGCCTGCCATGTTATCTAGCGAATTGCCCACATAGACAAGCATATCGTTAGTTTTACGAGCGCAGAGGAGGTAACCTTCACCCTCGTTAAGTGACGCAGCCGTATTGAGCGCGACCCACTTGTTATTGCCGCCATTATAACTACGGTTAACTGCCAGCGTTCTAGCGGACTGCGTATATGCGCCAACATCTATCCTGACGCTGTTGCTCAAGGTTTCGCCGAATGTCACGACAGGCGCGTTTACCGTTGCCGATGTCGCCCTGTACTTCACGAGCACCGTGACGCTGCCGCCGTTCGCCGTTCCGCTCACATCAATCACCGCCGCAGAATCGCCGACGGTGAGGACGCCTCCGAACGCATCGTTCTTCACCGCCGTCGTACCGCTGACGGAAAGAGTGCAACCGTTCGTCTCGGCAGTCTTGAAGTTATTGACCCAACGCGCGACAGGCTCGACAACGTAGCGATCAGAATCCTCGGGCTGAACCGCGCCCTGCGCCGGGAATTTGTAGTTGGCGATTACGTTCGTTGCAACCCAGTCGTCAAAGAGCGCAACGCTCTTGATGACCATTCCAGCCCAAGGCTTCGCGCCAGCAGCGGTCGGTCCGCCAACACCGATAGCGGCTATCTCTTTGTCGGCACCAGTAAACCGCAAGCCCGTCACTTCTCCGCCAACAAGCTCGGAAAGCGTTTCACCAGAGTAGACCGCAGTACCATGGTCTCCACTATTCGGAGTCGTGGTCCAGTTGGAAATAAGAACATACCCTTCCTGCGGCATGGTCTGAGCCGGATCGGAGAAAGCATAAGATCCTGTGCTGACAGTCGAACCGTTGAGCCAGTACCCGGCAAGTGCACTTGATCCAGCACCCGCAAGAGCGCCCAAGTCGTATGTCGAGAACAGGGACGCAGGAACCGACTGCGCAACTGGTGCACCACCGGCAGGTACCGAATACTTCACCAGCATCGTCATTCTTGGGAGGGTCCCAGAAGGAACCGTGACCGTCGCGCCAAGCGTAGTGGAGTTGCCGATTACGATATTGCCATTCTCGTCAATGGTGTTGTCGTTGAGCGCGAACTCCAATCCGCCATGTGCACTCTTGTCGTCGTCGAACTCGCCCGCGACCCAAACGGCAACAGGATCGGGGCCTTCATACGCAGGTTCCGGCGCCGCCACAATGTAGGTGTACAAAGTAGCTTCACCGTCATTGACCTTCACATAGTAGTAATTGATTCCCGTTTCCAGCGCGACAGGTTCAGTATACTCGACATACTCCTCTTCTCCGGTTACATATTTCTTGTACCAGATTGTTACGGTGGGATCATCACACGTGACGGTCATCTTCGTACCCGCCGCAACCGCGCCAGATGTCGGCGAAACCGTCAAAGTCGGCTCTGGCTCTGGATCATCGCCCGACTCCTCTTCGGGCCAACGGAAATACTTGAGTTCCGATGTTGTAAGCACCCTGTCGAATATGGCAAGGCCCGTTATCGTCATGCCCTTTGCAGCCTCAACCCCAGACACTGCAGCATCCCTGCACATGCCGCCGACCGCAAAGCCATACATGTCACCACCCTTGAGAGCGGTATTATTCCACAACGCCGTGGTTGGCAAGGAATCGTCGTTGGCGGCGACATAGGCAGATACGCCGCCAGCGTCCGTACCAGAGGTCTTGTCGTATACAAACGCAAGCGTACCGGCGGAAGGAACGGTGCCGGAGCTGGCGGAGCCGTAATCCGCATCGCTATTGTCGGACAAGGACGCATTCCACAGACCCTGCACCTTGCTGTCCGTCAAGAGACGAATACCGCAACGGTCACGGGTATAGTCGCTGTTGCCCGTTGTAGCAAACAAGACGCGCTTGTAGCTGGAAGAAGCTGCAAGGTCGGAGTACTTTACAATAACTGTGAAGTAGCCCTTTGCACTTGCGAAGTCAACAAACAAACCTTGATTATTACGGTCGATTGTGACGGAAGAGTTGTTCTTTCCGTGCGTCTGCTGCCAATCAGTCAGTGTGTAGCCATCATTGGTCGCGCTGAAGTCGCCATACCAGATGGCCGTCGCCTCCGGGCTCGGAACGGTATAGTCCTCTGGCTTCACATAGACCAGGCTTTCCGTGCTGGATCCGACAACCGTGCCGCGCTGATCGACAAACTCGATTGTCCCGCCGTTGAGCGTAACGCCCGTGACCGTCAAGCCTTCCATCGCCTCGTCGTCGGTCAGCACGACCTGGAGCGTCGCACCGGAGCAGACGTCGATCTTGCCGATATTGGACGAGTTGCGCGAAAGCGTGATGTCCGAAATGTTGATCTTACCGCCCATCTGCGAGAGATCGCCAGAAATCGTAAGGCCGATTGAGTTGTCCACATAGATCGTGCCAGTATAGGCGGCAGGGATGCCCTGAATCACGAAAGCGCCGCCCGAAGTCGAGGTCTTGAGATAGACGTCGCCCGAGCCGGAGAAGAAGTTGGCGCCGAGGGTGAACGTATTGCCGTTGGCATCGAGCGTTGTATACTTGCCAGCCGCCGCACAGAAGTTGACGGTCTTCGTCTCCGTGAGATTCTTGGTGATCTGATACGTACCTGCCTTGAAGTTCAAGGTCGGCGCATTGTCGCCGGCGATTGCGCCATTCACTTTAACGCTGCCGCCGTCCTCAAGCGTCAGCACCGCCCCTTCGCCGTAGGTGTTGATGGCGGAGCCAGTCGCAAAAGCACCGCTGACCGTGAGGTCGGCGCCCGCGCCGAGGTAGAGCCCCCCGTTTGCCGCCCATCCCTTGCCGGCGGAGATTTCGACCTCCTTCTCGACATATAGCCTGCCGTTGCTTGCCGTCGCTTCTTCCGGCATCGCGTCGGCAATCGCAACATTCTTCGCGGCAAGGTTGAACGAGCCAGTAAAGCCGGAGATGTCCTTTATCAGCACCTTCTCGGTGTTGCCGCCTCCGGCCGTTGTCTGGAACGTGCCGGTGCCGGTCAAGATGTCGAAGGTCGATTGCGCGCCGCTGGAACCGTTGCTCCAGTTGAGTGCCGAGGTTTCGCCATTGTCGACGAGTTCAACTGTATAGGGGAATTCCGTATTGGCCTTCAAATAGCCCGAAACGCCGTTAAGCCTGACGACGGAATCGTCATTTGCCCAATAGCTCAAGTCAAGACCGGCGGCCGCATAGCCGGAGAACACCACGGTGCCCTTCCAGATGTCCGCAAAATACATGGCGGGCACTGTATCGTCGTAATACCACTTCATGTTGTCGGCAAGGGAACTATCGACGTCGCAGCTGATACCGAGCCCACTTTGCAAGCGCAATTTGCCCTCCGGCACAACCGTCGCCGGCGCGCACTTCAACGTAGCGATTGCCGCAATGGCCGTATTCCTGAACGTATCCACGGAAAGCGTCGCCGAACCGCTCGCCGCCGAAATATTCAGCTTGGTTCCGGTTACGAGCACATAGCCGAGATTGAAGTTGGACGCGAGGTTGAGCGTCATCTCCGAATCACCGACGGTGTCGTTGAAGATGACGTAATCGCCCGCGCTCGGCAAGCCCTGCGACCACCTCGCGGCATCCCAGAAATTGCCGGTTCCCAATTCGTCAGGAGTCCAGGTATTGGCGCTCGACGAGATGGCGTAGGTTGACTGGCTGCTGGTCCAGGTCTGCAGCACATTCCCGGACTCGTCCTTGAATACGACCGAGCCCCAGCCCTGCATCGTTATAGCGGAAGTCGAATATCCGTATGCGACCTGCGCCCTGGAAAGGATCAGATTGACGGTGCCGTCATCGATAACCACACCTTTTTCCTGTCCGGCGGGAATGGTGACGGTGCCGGAATTATCCTCATCGCCAAGGCTGATGTGTCCGTTGAAGCCGCTGAGGTTGCCGAATGTCGGCGCGCTGCCTACAACCATTATGTAGCCGCTGCCCGTTATCGCCGCATCTACGGTCACATTGTTGTCGATGTAAAGCTGCGTCGTGCCGCCGATATACACCTTCGCCTTGCTGCCAAGGCTCCTTGCCAGACGGTAAGTGGAGGCGTACGAATCAAAGTTTAGCGTACCGGCGAAGTTGCTCATGTCAGTCGGAAGGTTGACAGTAACGGACTCTGCCCACTTGAGCGTTCCCGTAAAGTTGTCCAGGCCCTGGAACGTGAAGGAGCCGCCGCCGGTCGTGTCGGCAAGCGTGATCGTGCCTGTGCCGCAGAACGCACCGGCTCCAAAGGTCACGTTCTGGCCCTTAGCGTCGAGCGTGGTCGTGCCGCAGAACCACACCGCATTGTTCGCGTCGGTTTCGACGATGTCGTACGTGCCGCCCAGTTCCTGGCGCATGGAGTTGAAGCGGAGCATCAGGTTCTTGTACGCCTCGGTGCCGTCATCGTTGGCGGCTACGAGCGTGAGGATCAGCATGTCGCCGTCCCAGTCCTTCGCCATCGTGGTCGCGTCGACATTGATTGTCCAGCTGCCGTTGCCATTGTCTACAGTGCTGACCTTGTTATCCGGCAGGACGGTCAGATGGCTGGAATAAGTATCGAGGCTGGTGACGGAGGTCGAGCAGGTGACGTCGATCGTGTTGATGGTGCCGCGTCCACATTCGATGTAGAAGCCCTGCTGGACGAGATCGATTCCGCAAGCCTTGGACGATACGCTAACAATTTCCGGGGCGGCAGCGGGCGTACCGATTGTCGTGGTAGCGCTGTTGGAGCGGGCTTCAGATCCGTCGCTCATAATAGGAGTGACGGTAAAGGTGTATTCTCCACCGTTTTCAAGGCCGCTCGCTGTGTATGTCGTCGTCTCGTCGTGCGTGGAAACCGTATCGCTTGTCGTTGCGCCGCCAGCCTTTGCAATCTCAATCGTGAAGCCAGTCGTGCGGTTTGTATAGCAAGTCGGCAGATGCCATTTGAGCGTAACGTTGCTCGTGCTCACCTTCGGGATCGGCTCGAACTGCACGATCTTCTGCGGACGGTAGCCGGTCTGGAAGTCGGCAAGCCTGCCGCCTGAAGTGCTTTCAGTCACAGCTGTCAGAAGATTGACCCACCCTTCCGGGCTACCCCATCCGTAGTTGATATTGACATAATGGACTTCGCTGTCGGTTCCTTCGTTCTCGATTGCATAACCGTCGACGACCATCTGGTGCCCCGGGGAGTTTACCTGGATCGGCGAGCCAAAATCGAGGTCGGCCTTGATTGCATTCCAGAGATTAGTGTATCCGTCGCGCCAATAGCTCATCACGGGGCCCGCCTCGAACCAGTAGTTCTCAGCTGAATTGCAGAGTTTCTGCGTGCCGCCGGACGCACCGGGCTTGTAGCCCATTTGTGTCAACGACTGCATCCAGAGGGAGAGCCAAGCTGTCTGATAGGTTGCCTCCTTGTCCGTCGCCCATGGAGTCGAGGCAGGCGACGGGGCGTATGCCACAACCTTGTCGTAGTTGAATGGCACGCGGCCATCGACACGCATCACGTGATCCGAGTATTCGTTCAGCGAGTTTCTAAGCCCATGCGTCGTCTGGCGCGACTTCTCGTAGCGATAGGGCCAGCGCCAGTAGCGATGCTCCTGTCCCGCCGCCGTCGCCATACAGCCGCAAAGACTGGAGAGCGGCGAAAGGTCGTTGAACGGCGCGCCCTGTCCCCAGCCGCAGTTCATGAGCGGGCCGACGACGCCGGTCGTTCCTGACGGCGCAGAGGCGAGCAACGTGCGCTTCTTGGCGACGGGAGTGGTGTACTTCACCCAATCGGCATTGTCTTCGAGCGATTCATCCGCCTCCTTCGTTTCGACCATCGTGCTGTCGCCCGTCAGCTTCGCGTCGAACGGCGAGCCGACTTCGGGCTCTGTGAAATCCTGCGAGGAGAACGAGAGTATCGGCGCGCACTTCGTGGAGCCGGCGACTTCGATATAGCCAGACGGCGCGAGGTGGACGATCCAAAGCGAGCCGCGTTGCTCAACATTTTCAACGCTGCAACCGGCAAGAACTCTCTTCGCCACGCTGCTATTAGACAAGAAGCCTGAGGCGGCCGACATTGCCGTATCTTGATCTACAACCGCAGCCTGTGCAACGATACCAATGCCCAGAACCGCAGTCAGGGCCAACCACGCCAGCTTCGTTTGATTACTCATGTTTCACCTCGCTAGTTAAAAGAAGAATATTATATTGTATATTATATCATATTCCGGCCCGAAAAGTCAAGCGAAATCTGCCCAAATCGGTAAATTAGTTCCCGCGAGCAAGCTCGCTGATCCCGTCCAAATAGTCCCATTCTGTCCTACCTAGGGATATTCCCATCGTCCTGCCAAAGTCATACAAAATATGACACCATTTTATCTTTAAGGTGACACCTTTTGCCCTCTAGGGTGACACCTTTTGACCATTTTGGTGACACCTTTTATATCAAACGGTGTCACCTTTTACAACAAAAGGTGTCACCTTTCATATCATTTAGTGACACCTTAAGTATCATATCCCCCTCCCAGACCGGTCAGACGTATGCGTAAACCGTACGGCAAGGGCCTTTTTGGCCCGACTCTTCCATGTGCCGACGGAATGTGGCGGAGGGGTCGCTCCCGGCATAAACCTGCATCGTCCGGCCGCCTTCGATCTCGTGGTATTCCGGCCAAGGCACCCGGACCAGATGATTGTTGCCGTCGCCGCCAATGCAGTTCACCTCTTCGGACTGCTGCACCGCGCTGTAGCCGGTCGTCGAAACACTTCTCCGCCAGTCGCGCGAACTGTGCTTTCACACCAGATTGAAAATGCCGGAAAAGCCGGTGATGTCGAACACGCCCATCACCACCTCCTGCACGTGGGCGATCTTCAGCGTGCCGCCTCGCGACATCATCGCTTTGTGGGCGCACAGCAAAACACGTAGTCCGGCCGAACTCATATAGGGCACTCCGGCCAAATCGAGCACCACCTCTTTGGCGTCGCCGAACTTGAGCCCCGCCTCGAGCTCCGGCGCGGTTACGGTGTCGACGCGTCCGGTGACGGCGATCGTCAGCCGGTCGCCATTAACGGAAGTCTTAAGCTCCATGATCCGTTCCCGCGTTCCGGCGAAGGTAGCAGACGAATTCGACCGCCCAGACCAGCACCATCATATAGCCGAAAAGCTCGACCGATTCTTCGGTGAAGCGCTTGAAGGAGTGCCAGGAGCCGTCGGCCGCGCCGGTGCCTTCCGCCAGAGTCTTCCAGAATTTCTTGTAGCCGATGACGCGCGAAAAGCCGAGAATCGTAAAGACGCCCAGCATCAGAAGCGCGGAATCGGGGGCTTTCACCATTGCCTCGAGTCCGGACAGGATCGTATCGCGCCGCTTGAAGGCCACGAAAAGCGCGGACAGGGTAAGCACACCCACCGGCACCACCCAGAAACCGTGCACCACCTGGTCGAAGAGCGCATCCTGCTCCCGGATGGCCATGTCGAGGAAGAAAACACCCGCGAGGAGCAGTCCCGCCGTCAGGTCGCGACGGATACAGGCCGCGCAGATGAGCGCGCAGCCGGAAACGGTAAGCGCCACGAACTGGCACCACTCCACGATGCCGTTCTCCTCGCACGGCTGATGGAGACCCATCACGTCGCCGATCATGGCCGCGAGACAGATCACCACCATCCCCAAAAGCGGCAACGCCGGAACCGCAAGCTTGACGATACGTTTGAACATATTACCTCCCCGTGTATTGGCCCATGACGAGCATGGACTTGGTGGGTTCGTGATAGACGAAAAAGACGAACGGATGGTTCAAAATGAACGAATGGACCGCATGGCCGTTTTTGTCCAGATGGACCTTCTTGTCCTCCGGCTTGGTCCGGAGCGGTTCCGCATCCATCCCCTGCTCGTCGAGCCGGAAACGGACGACCTGCCGGAAGTCCTTGCCCGGCAATTCGCCGTTGAGCTTGAGATAGCCCTTGACGGGAAACTTGCACTGGCCCATCGCAGCGGTGAGATCGATCGAGCTCGTGAGGTCCATCACGGGGATGGCCACCACTGCCGGACCCTTGTAGACGCCGGGCTCGGTTATGGACCCCATCACCGCCAGCAGATCGTCGATGTTCTTGCCCGAAATCTGCTCGCGCACCGTCTTGAGGTCGGCATCGGAATCGGGAATCGCCGCATAGAACCAGGCGCCGTCCGCCATCGGGATGCGTCCAAGCGTGAAGTTCTTGGCTTTGTAGAGCTCCATCACGCGGATATCGCACATCATATCGGTCAAGACGCGATTTTTCTGGTCGGCAGGAACGGGGAAGAACGCCCGCTTGCGCCGGTTCTCGGTCGGGAACGGCTCTTCCCAGCTGAGACGGATGCTCGCAAGTTCGTAGAAGGAGTTGCGCTCCGACTTGGCCGTTTCGAGCGGAATCTCGAATTCCTCCATATCCCCTTCCATCATGGCGCGGAACCAGCTCTCGATGCCCTCCTTGGGGAAGGAGAGACCGATCTCGGCCTGGAATTCGCGCTGCAGCTCCTGGGCGTAGGCGGGAGAGACGTTGCGGAAGCCCGGCACCAGAAAGGCGCGCGCGGAAACATAGGAAATGCGGTTGGTGGCCGCGCCGTCGCGAAGCCGGGCGAGCATGGGAACGTAAGTGCCTTCCAGCCCGGTCAAGACGCCCAGAGTCTCCGCGAAATGCGCTTTGGTGATCGGTTCGAAGGCATTGGCCATCAGGACGGAGTCGAACTCGAATCCGAGCGGCGAGAACACCTTATTGCCGCTTTCGCCGGCCGGCACGCTTGCAGTGAAGGCGTCCACGCCGAATCCGACCGTTCTCCCCGCCCAGACCGAGCCGGAGATGCCCAACACCGCGAGGACTGCAATTAGCTTTTTCATTTAAGCTCCTTCGTATTCATTCGCCCAACGCCAACCGTTCCGCGAGCCGCGCAGGGAGTCCGGCCCGGAGGATGCGCTCCTGGGCGGCCTGCACGTCGTACTCGAGACGTTTGAAGCGGACCATGCGCGTGGTGGGATCGTAAATCACATAGGCGGCCCGGGGATCCCCGTCGCGCGGCTGGCCGACGCTCCCCACATTGATGAAATATTTGCGTCCGACCGGAAGCTTGAAATCTTGCGGATCGATGCGGTAGACGCCGCTCACCTGCTTTTCGTAGATCATCGGCACGTGGGTGTGGCCGTGAAAGCAGAGCGGAGCTTTCTGGCAGATGAAGTTCGCCTCGGCCTGGAAATGGTCGAACACGTAGCCGAAGGTTTCTGGACGGTCCATCGTGGAATGGACGAGCGCAATGCCCATCTTGGTTTCCACGAACGGCAGGTCGAAGAGCCACTGGATCTCCTCTTCGGTCAACTGTTCGCGCGTCCACTGCACAACGGCTGCGGCGTTGGGGTGGAAGTCTTCGAGGTTCTGTTCGGAGGCCACGTAGTGGTCGTGGTTGCCTTTCACCACCGGACAGCCCAGATCGCGCACGATCTTCATGCACTCCGAGGGGGCGGCGTTGTAGCCCACCACGTCGCCGGTGCAGAGGAAGTCGGTTACGCCCTCTTTGCGGCAGTCGTCCAGCACCACGTTGAGCGCTTCGATGTTGGCGTGGATATCTCCCAGTATCGCGAATATTCTGGCCATAAAGGTCTTTTTGAGGGTGTTTTATTTGAGTAGGGCCACCGCAATCTGCAGATCCTCGACCGTCGTGATCTTCAGATTGGGCTGGTTCGTTTCGAAAATCCTTACTTTCTCGCCGCTCTTCTCGACCACCATGCAGTCGTCGGTGTACTCCTTCTTGCCGGCCGACTTGTAGGCCTTCTTGAGCACGCCGACGGGGAACACCTGGGGCGTCTGCACCTGATAGAGGTCTTCGCGCGACACGGTGCTCACGATCTCCTTCTTGTCCACCTTCTTGATGGTGTCGATAACCTTGTGGCCAACCGTCACCGGACCTCCGGCTTGGGCGTCCTTCACGACTGCGGTCACTAGCTCGGGCGTGATGAGCGGCCTCGCGCCGTCATGCACCAGCACGTAGGTGGTGTCGGCATCGCACTCGTTGAGCCCGGCCTGCACCGACTCCTGCCGGCGCGTGCCGCCCGCCACCACCTTCATGAGCTTGGAAATGCCGAACGTCTTGGCGAGCGCGGTGGCCCCCAGAATCTGTTCCTTGCGCACCACGAGGATGATGCGGTCAACCGCCTTGCTGCGTTCGAGCGCCAAGAGCGACCACGCCACTACCGGCTTGCCGCAAAGCGACATGAACGCCTTGTCGCTGCCGGCTCCCATGCGGGTCGACTTGCCCGCCGCCACCACGATTGCCGTAACCATCTCTATGCCCCCTTTCCGCAACATTTTTTGTACTTTTTGCCGCTTCCGCACGGGCAAGGGTCGTTGCGGCCCACTGCCGCCTGCGTCTTTGGCTTCATGGAAATCGTTTGCGCCTGAATCCCCAGGATGTCCGCTACCGTCTTGGGCTTGGAGGGGGCGGAGGGCTGCTGCTCCGGCTCGGGACTGGCGGGAGTGTTGGCGTCGGTCGCCACCATCCGGGGCATGCGCTGATGCATCAGGCGCTGCATGCGCATGGCGGTAGCGCTCCGGAACTCGCTCGACACCACCTTGCTCTTGACCGTATTCATGAGCGTTTCGAACATGCCGAACGCCTCTTTCTTGTACTCGATCAAGGGATCGCGCTGACCGTAGCTCCGCAGGTTCACGCCCTGACGAAGATCGTCCATCGCCCTCAGATAATCCTGCCATTCGCGGTCGATCACCTGCAGAAACACGCCGCGTTCCATGAACGGCAGCACTTCCTGGTCTTCGCTCTTGCACTTGGCCTCGTAAGCCTCCTCCACCCGCTTCATCACGAGCTCGCCCGCGTCGAGGGGACGGCCCATGAGCGGCTTA